>Ga0315536_1000023_pt1 | contig 60551 bp, 58 predicted proteins | sample SalMarSW160230MG_FD_203093 | JGI IMG/M metagenome (GOLD analysis project Ga0315536, IMG submission 203093) | Salt marsh sediment microbial communities from the Plum Island Ecosystem LTER, Massachusetts, United States - Salt Marsh Sediment SW1602-30 ...
TTAAATACTTTATCTTAATAATTGATAATCATATTAACATAAATAAAAGCTGTCAGTCCATCGATTTGGCAGAATTTTTTGATCAATAGGGGTTAGAAGAAGTTAAAAAATCAATTTCATTCTTAGAATGAAAGAAGAACTTCGGAATTATGAATGAATTAGAAAATTTTACAATATCCGGAATTTTAGTTTAAAAATTTAAGCTTTTTCAGCAGTCTCTTACTTTCCCGCTTGGGAGAGTTAATGATCAATCAATAGTATTTTTAAATATTATAACAGCATTCGGTTATTTCTTTATAGTTAGGAAATTAGGTATCATAATTTTCTTCATGGAAATTATTTTTATTTTCACCTTTTTCCTCATCTTCATCGTTTATTTCATTCCACTCATCGTCCTCTCCTTTTGTTTTCCGTTCTTCACGATTTCTGCTCCTCTCATTCCATTCATCCGTTTTCATCCGTTTTCTAATTTTAAATTTTTTCATTATTTTAATCTCCTACACCTTTTTTCTAAATCATAAGTTAAATCTTATTTAATCTTCTTAAACGTTCTTGTTATAACTTATAAAATTTCTAAATAATTATTCTAATTTCTTTAATCATGTAAATCAATCTGAAAGGTAAAATCAGAGTCTGATTTGCTCGAATTTTCAATGAAAAATCAACCTATTAAATCTGCTCGTGAAACTTTGAAAATTAATTAAAGTACATTAACTTGAAATTTCACGCTTTTTAAAGAGGAAATATCCCAAAAGTATTAACCCAGTAGCTATTAAGAGTATTAAAATTAAGGATCCTAAGGGTGAATAAAAATCATTACGAGTAAAAGAAAACGAATCTCGAAATTGAAGGTGGGAGCGTGTTCCGGATTCATTTTTTTTTATTTTCTCGAGATAACTTTATAGTAGGTGATGAAATTGCTCTCAAAGTAACAAGTGCTTTGGAAATAAGACTCTCTTTATCCTCTGAATCCACGAATATTTTAGACTCAGATATAATTATCATTTTTCCAGTACTTAACACCTTAGATTTACAAATAAGGACTTCCCCAATTGCTGGTTTAAAGAAGTTTATTTTAAATTCGATTGTGAGAATACGTAAATTTTTAGGTACAACAGTATAAGCAGCATATCCTGCGGTATGATCAGCAAGAGTGGCGATGATCCCAGCATGTACAAAACCGTCTTGTTGTTTATATTCTGGACGTATTCTAAGTCTGGATTTAAATGCACCATCAGCTATGTTTACTGCTTGAAAGCCTAGATATGCGGGAAAACCAAGAACAAAGTCTTTTTTTAAAAAATCAATTCTTTCTTCATTCATTTTAATATAAATTATATAGATCCTTTATTTATAATGAGTAAATATTGAAATAAATCTTGTCTTTAAAAATTTTAGGGCAAATAGGAGTACTAAATATATCATTTCAAGTAATAATTTTTGTTTCGAGATTGAAGTGTGGGAGCGTGTTTCGGATTCTATTTTTTTTACTTTATTATATTTTTCTAGTTCATTACTTACTTTAAACTAAGTAATGATTATCGGAGCATTAATCGGTATTTATATAGCATCAGTCATACCTGCGGTTAATTTTCCAAATTTTTAATAGAGGTTAATACAATTTCATTGATTCTTTTTCGAAATTATCGATAAAATTATCCATTTCTAAGATTCTTTCTTTTGCGATTTTTTTCGCAGTATCTAATTCTACTATTTGAGCTAAATCATGACGATGTCTTTTAATTGATTGAAACGCTTTTTTAAGATCATGTGGTGCCCTTGAAAAGTCTCGAGAAATTCCAATGAACCCAAGAAAATCAAGAGCATCTGCATCTCGAAGCAATAAAGACTCAAAGAATTTTCCCGTAATCTTCTTATGATGATTTTCAATTACTTCAAGAATAGTAAGTTTATCTTCCTCCCGAAAATCGTAATCATCTAGTAATTTTTCAACCACCTCTCGTGATCTAGTTGCGTGATCTACCCCCTCCTTTGCATATTTCTTAAAAGCACCTAAATCATGAGTATAAGCACAAAATAAAACTACATTTTTGTTATAAGGTTTTCTAGCAGCTATTAAATCAATGAGTGCAATTAATCGCTTGCTATGGTTTAAACCATATTCTCCTCCACACTCAAATATTAAATCCTCTAACCCTTTAATTAGACCTTCTTTCACTAAAACTACCCATTTTTTTATTAATAGGAATATTATTTGATCATTATATTAATTATTGAATGGGTTTATTTTAATACTAATGAAGGTTAAATCTTTAGATCTTTACATGCTAGAAAATCTTGATATTACTGATGCCACATAGCTTTTTTTATCCGTGTTTTTAGTAAAATAATTTAAATTAAAATAGAATCGATACCATCGATAGGCTGGTAATTAAAAAGATTTTTATGAGATTCCATACTCTTATTTTTATCTTAATTAGGTTTAAAGTTAATTTTTAATTCCAAGTTGAGAAAAACACTCTCTTGCCAAGGTGGCGTAGTAGCGATCCTATAACATGGTCCTGCGAAACCCGGGAACGCACTAGACTGAAGATCTAGGTATCGGGGTACCCGATAGCGATTCGCATCGGATCCGAAAGTTCAAATCCCCTCCTTGGCATGTCTTATTTCCTTTTTCATATTAAATATAGGTATTCTTCCTTATATTCATCTTTCCTCTTAAATTATGACTTTTAAAGATTGAACTTAGTTTATTTATGTAAAGTAAGCGTTTTAAAACAATATGCCTTAAAAAAAGGATTTTGATTTTCTACGGTTATCAATTTCGATAAATTGTTTAAAATCTTCGTTCTCATCATCGATAAATTCCCAGAATTCGTCATAAATCTCTTCAATAGACATAACGTGCTTATCCTTAATCGATTTAGGGTTATCATTTACATTTTTCTTTGGATTTGAGAGAATTTCTTCCTTTATGATAAGATTCTTCTTTACGAGTTTCTTTTCAGTGACTTCCTTCTTTTTTTGAACATCATTCGGTCTAAATTCAATATAATTACCTTCGATGATAATTTCATCATAGAAATTCTCGGGTTGGGTAATCTCATTTTTTTTTTTCTTTTTTTTGTTATAAATGTCATAGGCGACTTCGAAATCCACTTTTTGGTATCCTCGAATTACGAAATTTTTATCAACAAAGGCTTGAAAGTGGTGTTCACATACCAATCCCTTTGGAATGGAAACGGTTGTTAATTGTCGTGCTTCATTAATTATGACTTTTGGAATTTTTAATTCTTTACGTGTTTTACAGACGGGGCAAATAAAAGTGATAGAAGAATATTCATTTAAATCATTCATCTGCACTTGAATCGTTTCTTTTATAATTGCCACTTTAAATACACCCGAATATAAATTGCAAGGAATGAATATAAACTCCTTTAATATTTAGAGTAATTTGACTTATTATAGAATTAGTAATGTATAGTATAATAGGAATAAAAATGGAGGTAAAAATCTTTAAAGGTTAGAGATTCTCAGGTTTTTGAGGATCATATATACGATTTAAATTATTTTCAGATAGTACAAAATAGAAATCTAGCTTTGGAATGAGTTCTGAATCGAAAGTGAACTTGTGCGTTCCTTCTGTAAATTTTTCTATTCCCTCTGAATCGATTTTGATTACGATATCGATTGTATCTCCAAGAGCAATGAGTATATATGCTAGTTTTCCACGCAAAATATCATCAATTGTAAATCTAATACCATTGTGGTAAATTAGAAAATGATCCTTGATTACTTCAATATTATATTCATCCTTTGCGATGGTAATGGGTTCATCATCGAGATAAATTTTACCATAATCTGAGAGATCAAATTTCTTGATGTCAAAATTGTTGCTGTTAAGACCTCCGAGTTCTATTTCTCGAGGGACTTCAATTGGCATGATTACATTAAATGCTCGAATTAATATTGAATCAGCACTCCCATCTCCAGTTGAATCTATCGTATAAACGCTTTTTGATGGAGGAAATATTTTTTTAAACAAGACCTTTAAAGCTGATATATCATAATCAAATGGAGGCATAAAATTTCAAATTTTTCGTGATATTAATTGTATTGATTGTACTCTTAATCCTTTATTCTAGTAATGAATTGTACATTAAAAATCTTGGATATTAAAATTAAGGAATAGTTATAATTTTGACACATTTCCGTTCATTCATTAACTTAAAACCAGTGGAAAGCAAATCGCTTAAAGGAATAGTAGTTGTTATTAATTCATCAACGTCAATTACATTATTCGCAATTAACTCAATTGCATCAAGAAAATCCTCAGCATACCCAATGTATGAGCCCAAAATTTTCCTTTGATATCTTACAATGTCATTTGGTTTAATTTTTGCCTCAGCTCTGTAGTCTTGACCAAAACATACTACTTTTGCGCCTGGGGCCCATATTGACGTTGCTATCTCAAAAGTATCAGCAATTCCCACGGCATCAATGATTACATCTGCTCCTTCACAATTGGTAATATTTTGAATTTCTTGTTTTACATCTTGTGTTTTAGGATTAATCCAATGATCCGCTCCAAGTTTTAAGGCCTTCTGACCTCGCCATTCATCCATTTCGATGCTAATTAATCTTTTTATCGGATGTTTACGCACTACTGATTCTATTATTAAACCCATCGGACCTGCTCCAATGATAACAACGTTATCTGATTCCTTAACATCCGCAATATTATGACAATGAACCGCACATGCTAGGGGTTCAATTAGACTCGCAGCTATCATATCAATAGAATCGGGAAGCTTGAATAGTGCGCTTCTTGGTAAAACACAATATTTAGCAAAACCTCCATTTTGAAATATACCAAATGTAGTTCCTAAAGCCATGTATTCGCATAGATTAGAGAGCCCTCTACGACAATTAATACAATAACCACATTTTTCATTTGGATCGACGACAACATTATCCCCAATCTTAAGATCAGTAACATTTTTTCCGATTTCTTTAACGACACCTACAAATTCATGACCTAAAACAGTATTATCTGTAGCAGGATGACCTCCCTTTAAAATTTTTAAATCAGTTCCACAAATACTGGATGCTTTCACTTCTATTAGTACCTGATCATCTTTTTTAATCCTAGGAATATCGACTTGTTCTAATTTAATCTCTCCGCCTAAACTTTCATCTTTATGAAACACAGCAGCAAGCATTTTATTCATGGGAGTGCTCCTTCTAATTTACCTTTTTTTTATAATTAGATCATATTTTTTTTAGTTAATAATTGAAAAATCTTAATTTGTAATAGAAGATTTAAATTAAATCAGATCTATTTTGAATAGATAATTTATTTATTAAAAATTTTCTAAAAAATGTGAGAAAATATGACTGAAGAAAAAGTGCAAGTATATGGTTATCGTTGGGTCGTTTTATTATTATTTATGCTAGTAAATATAATGACACAAATACTATGGATAACTTTTGCTGCTGTTACAAATGAATCAATAATTTTTTTTGGTGTTGATGACGAGTTATACATCTTTCTGTTATCAGCGATTTTTATGATTATTTACATTCCAGATAATTTTTTAGCATCATGGTTAATTGATAAATATGATTTTAAAATTGGATGTGGTACAGGAGCGGTACTGATTGCTGTTTTTGGATTTTTACGTTTTTTTGCGGGTACTGATTACATGTTGATGTTAATTTTCAGTATAGGCATAGCAATCGGTCAACCATTTATCATGAATAGCATAACTAAATTATCAGGGAATTGGTTTCCTGAAACTGAGCGAACAAGCGCAACAGGGTTTGGAACGATTTCGATGTTTATTGGAATTTTACTCGGCATGCTTTTAACACCGTTTCTTATTGTAGGTAACGATCTTAGCCCGATGTTACTCATATATGGAATTTTAAGTTTAGTAGTTGGAGCTCTATTTATAGCATTTGTAAAAAGCAGACCACCTACACCGCCTTCAATAAAACCTTATAATGAAAAAGTTCTAATGTTTGAAGGTGTGAAGAAATTATTCAAGGATAAATCTTTTCTGATTTTGGTTATTACATTTTTCTTAGGATTGGGGATTTTTAACATGATTACAACCTATATTCAAGTTATTTTGACTCCAAAAAATCCTGCATTTGATGCTACTTTTGCGGGAATCGTCGGTGGAATAATGTTATTGGGTGGAATAATTGGCGCTATAATTATTTCTGCTTTATCTGATAAATTTCAAAAGAAAGTAATTTTAATAATTATTTCAATTACAATTGCGACTATATCCTTGTATGTCTTTTCATTTGTAACTGATGCGACTCTAATAATGGTTTTCGCTTTCTTATTCGGTTTTGGATTACTTAGTGCTGCTCCCGTGGCATTAGAATATGCGGTAGATATTACCAAACCGGTTCCAGAAGCGAGTTCAAATGGGATGCTGATGATGGTGGGGCAAATTGGAGGGATTGTTTTTATTCTAGGTCTAGCAGGTTTTACACTACCGGGCGGAGATTATTTACCAGCACTACTTTTAGAAGCTATATTAATGACAATTGCTCTAGTTTTATCCTTTTTTCTTAAAAAAGTAAAAAAGTAACTTAAAACTCTCTTTTTTTTTCATTTTTATTGAAAAATATATCTCAATTTCAAATAACATCTTAATTTATATTTTTTTTTGAATATAATAACTCAAGTTCATTTACTAAATAACTTATAAATATGAAAGCTGTAGAATTAAGTGCAAAATGGGATCCTAAGCCAGATTTCAAGCTTGGTTCAAAAGATATTGATGGTAAGCTTACTTATCTCGGATCTCAAGTTTGGAGAGATCCAAAAGTACGAATTGTGGATAAGGAAAAACCAAAAATTCTTTCTAATGAAGTGCTTATCAGAGTAAAACGCTGTGGAATATGCGGTTCAGATGTACATATGAATCAAACATACGAAGATGGTTATATTTACTATCCAGGTTTGACAGCATTCCCAGTTACTCTAGGCCATGAATTTTCTGGAGAAATTGTTGAAGCTGGAGCTCAAGCTATTAATAAAAGAACAGGGAAACGCTACGAAATTGGAGAACCAGTAACTGTCGAAGAAATGGTTTGGTGTGGTGAATGTAAGCCATGTTGTGATGGTTACCCTAATCATTGCGAGCGTTTACAGGAGATAGGATTTTCAATAGACGGAGCATTTGCTGAATATATTACCGTTCCCTCAAAATTATGTTGGAGTTTGAAAAAGCTTCAAAATCGCTATGATGATACCTATAAAATTGGGAGTCTTATAGAACCAACATCTGTAGCATACAATGCCGTGATCGAAAGGGGAGGAGGTATAAGACCTGGGGAAAACGTAATTATTTTAGGAGCAGGTCCAATAGGTTTGGCAGCGGTGAAAATTTTAAAAACCGCTGGTGCTGCTGTTTGTATTGTATCAGAACCCGAGCAACATCGCGCTAATTTAGCTCAAAAAATGGGGGCTGATTATGTTATAAATCCTATTAAAGAAGATTTTGTAGAAAAGGTCAAAGAATATACTGATCGTGAAGGAGCAGCCATCTATCTTGAAGCAACGGGATTACCTCAATTAGTAACTCCAAATATTCAAGATGCAATTTGGCAATGTAAAGCAGTTAATAGTACTGTTGTAATAGTGGCGAGAGCGGAACAAAACATGCCAGTGTGTGGGGAATATTTTCAAGTCAGAAGAGCTCGTATAATTGGTTCTCAAGGTCATTCAGGTCATGGAACATTTTCAAATGTGATTAGTTGCATGGCTGCAGGAATGGATGTTTCTCCAATGATAACAAAGGAGATATCGATCGAGCAAGTGCCGGAAAATTTAACTCTTTTACAAACAGACAGAGAAAACTGCAAAATATCAGTGAAATTTTGAATTCCATTTTCCAAGAATATATGTATTGGTCTTAGGTCAGTTTGTTAATCTCAAAAATAAAATCAAACCTTTAATAAAATAAAATTAATTAAGCATAATGATTCTTTAAAAATCCTATAACACTCATATTGACAACCGATATAACATTTATACCAATTATTAAAATCCAAATTATTAGATTTTTTGAAGCAATTGAAAATTCTATTGATATAATCGACTCTACAGTTATAGGAATTGAAAATCCAGCTATTATCCAACAAACAACAGTTATAATTTGCGCATACCAAAAATTTCTTTTATATCTAGACATTTTTATTGATTGATCTGCTTTTGTGAGAGGAAATAAAGCAGCTTTTCCAATATCAGAAAAGGCGTATTTGGATTTTTTTTGAATAAGAAATTAGTTCATGCTTTTAAGATGATAGGAATGTGTTGGACTATCAATTTCTAAATTCCGTTTGATTTGTGAGAATGTTAGATCGCGTTCTCCCAATACTTTTATTATGTTTCGACGTGTTTGATGTGTTAACAATTTAAATATTTCATCCTCCTTGGAAGTGGGAATTTCTTCTGGTTGAGTTTTATTTTTTCTCATTATCCTCATCTAAATAAATCGAATATTTAATAAATTATATGAGTACAAGTTTTTAAAGAAAGGGTATGTTAAAGATATGAGGGAATTTTTAAAATTAAATCATAAAAGACATTTCTGTTTGATAGTTAAGTGTATCGATTTCTTAGGAATCCAAGTGTAATCAAATTGATTGTACAAATTACGTTTATTGTAACTTGTATTATTATATTAGAAAGATCTTTAGGTGAAATAAACCAAAAAGCAAGAGGGGTTAATATTTCTGCGGTTACCCAACATAACAGTGTTATCACGTAAGCATAAACGAAATTTCTCTTATATCGAGACATTTTTATTGATTGGTCCGTTTTTGTAAGTAGAAATAATGCAGCTCGTCCAATATCAGAGAAAGAATATTTCGAGTTTTTTTGGATAATAAATTGCTTCATACTTTTGAGATGATAGGAAAGGGTGGGACTATCAATTGGTTCTAATCCTCTTTTTATTTCAGAGAAAGTCAAATCCTTATCACTGAGTACCTTTATAATATTCCGACGTGTATCATGTGTTAATATTTTAAAAATTTCATCTTCCTTGGAGGTAGGAATTTCTTCAATTTTGGTTTTATTTTTATTCATCTTGATTATCAATTAGGTTTTATTATATAATATTTATTTTATTTACTATGATTCAAAAAAGTTAATGATAATTCATCACATAAATTCAAGATATTAACTCAAATAATTCAAAGTAAGCTCTACTTCTTAAAATCCAAATTATCATATTAAATTTTTCTATAATCAGAATCTTGCTTGATTTTGTAAATCAAATTTTTTGATAGTCAAGACTTCTATACTATATTTGAAATAGTCAAACTCCCCATACTTAACGGTTCTACACTCACTAGGTTAAATATTCTGTAAATCTTAATTTAATTAGTAAAATTATGAACCAAATTAAAAAAAAAATAATGAAATGAAAAGAGGTGGTTATGAATGATAAATAATAAAAATACAAAATCATCTAACAGTGAATTAATCCATGTTTCGGATGATTCAATTGCAATTGAAGTCATTTATTTGAAGAAAGTATTTAATGATAAGAAAGGAATTGAAGAAGTTAATGCTGTTGATGGAATATCGTTTTCAATAAAGAAAGGTGAGATTTTTGGTCTATTAGGGCCAAATGGAGCAGGAAAAACTACTATAATAAATATTTTGTGTGGTTTAATAAAGCAAACCGAAGGAGAAGCTTTTGTTGGAGGTTATTGTGTAAAGGAGGACCTTCAAGATATTAAAGAAATAATTGGTGTTTGTCCTCAACAAGCTGCAATTTATCCATATCTTAATGCTAAGGAAAATATTGAGTTTTTCGGGAAATTACATCTTATGGATAAAGAAGAAATAAACAGAAGGTCTGATAGATTCTTGGATTTATTAGGTTTATCTAAAGCAAAGGGTAAAAAAGCTAAGAACTATAGTGGGGGAATGATGAGACAATTAAATCTTATTATAGCATTAATAAGTGATCCTCCTATTTTATTTCTAGATGAGCCAACGGTTGGAATGGATCCACGAGCCAGACGTAAAACTTGGGAATTCATCAATTCTTTAAAGAAAACAAATAAGACGGTTATATTGACAACCCATTACATTGAAGAAGCAGAAGCACTTTGTGATAGAGTTGCTATAATAGAATATGGTAAGTTAATTGCGATAGGATCACCGAGAGAACTAATCGCGAAATATAAGGCTGAAGACTTGGAGGATGTATTTATGAAAATTACAGGAAGAAGAATCTTGGAGGGGATCTAAAAATGAAACTTAAAAGAATTTTGGCTATTGTGAAAATTGAATATAAAAGTCTTATAAGGTCACCAGCACCATTATATATGATACTGTTATTACCAGTTGCATTAGTATTATTGTTTAGTTTAATGTTTAGATCTATAATTATAGAAGATGTGGGAACGAGTGTATTTGAATTTCTAGTTCCTGGTCTATATGCTTTTAGTGGTCTTTTCATGGCAGTACCAGTTTCTTTATCATTTTCAGAAGAGCGAGAACAAGGTTTACTAAAAAGAATTAACACGACGCCAATGACTGGATCAGAATTTATAGGAAGTCATCTTATATCAAATATGAGCATGGCAATCATTCAAGTAGCAATAATTGCTGTTCTGACTTTTTTAATGGGATTTCGTGGAGCAACTGAGGGAATAGTCTTTGCATTTGTCCTCATGGTTATTTTCTCCATATCAACTATTGGTTTCGGATTAATAACAGCGACTATCTCAAAAAGTGCTAAAGCAGCAGGAGGAATTATTCAGATTTTTGTTTTACCGCAACAATTTCTTGCCTCGGGTTTATATCCCTTACCTACTGAAGCAAAAGTGGTTAGTCAGTTCATGCCATTACATTATGCGTCTGACGCTTTAACTCTTCTCTTTAATGGTGTTGCTTTAAGTGATATAAATATTTGGGTGGATTTGATAATCCTATCTCTATTTAGTATTGGAATCATCATAGTAGGAATCTTTTTGTTCAAGAAGTACGGTAAAACTTAATTTTTTTTTTCATTTTATTTTTTTATGAAAGTATTAATGTGATTGGATTTGTATCGCTATCTAATCAATAACATCCAGAAATGCCAAGTTTTATGAGATATGTAATATTTGCTTTAATATCAATATTGTGAAGGATTAATTTTATCATATTCAAGTGAAATGTCAATTAGAGCATGGAAAATTAGAGAAGAAGAGAAAAAGAAAAAGCTATGAAGCTAAAAAATTAAATAAAAATACATTATGTTCCTTCATTGTAGCCGAGTATATAATTATATTGTTCTTTTGTTACAGTATCTATCTCAAAGCCCATTGCTATACTTATTAGATATTATTTAATGTTTTATATATTAAATTGGAATAGATTTAATTAATCAAAAAAATATTTTAAAGTTTAAACTAAATCCCAATGTAATGAATTCAGAAGATTTCAGTAAAGAGGGAGAAAATGTTCAAATTTTTAAAAATTTGGGAAAGAATTTTGCTTACTTACATGAAAACTTTAAATTATAAATCTAATTTGAGGCGATATTAAATGAATAACGATATATGGTTTGGTTATCATGTCCCTTCTGAGGGGCTTAATTTCGAAAAGATGAAAAAAATCTGCTTAATGGCTGAAGATGTCGGTATTGATCTTTTTACAACGACCGATCATTTTATGAATATGATGAATCCGATGGGCAAGGAAAATCATCCTCTTGAATGTTGGACCTTGCTAGCTGGTCTTGCGGCTGTTACTAAAAAAATTCGGTTAGGACCACTAGTATCATGTTATGGGTATAGAGCACCGACTCTTCTTGCAAAAATTGCAACAAGTGTTGATATTATCAGTAATGGAAGACTAGTAATGGGACTTGGAGCAGGATGGCACCAAGCTGAATTTAGAGGATTTTATGGAGATTTCCCTCCAGCAAGGGAACGAATACAAGGTTTTGAAGATACGTTAGCTATTGTCCAATCTATGTTCCGCAATGAGCACACTTCATATAAAGGAAAAATTTTTTCAGTCGAAAATACTTTAAACAGCCCGCTTCCAATTCAGAAAGAAGTACCGATGATGGCGGGAGTTTTTGGGAATTTAACGATCCAGATTGCTACACGATATGCTGATATTATACATAGTCTTTTTGATCCTGTGCCAGATGTCTTAGAAAAACGGAAACTCCAAATAGTTGAAAAATGTAAAGAGATAGGGAGAGATCCTAATGAAATACGAATTGCGGCAGGATATACGCTCTGGTTAAATCCAACAGAAGAAGATATTTCTAGACGCGTTATGAGTTTAAAAATGAGGGGCCAAATATCCGCAAAAGAAGCAAAAGAGATCGTTAAAAGTACTCCATCAACGCCAGATGCTCACATTGAAGTAATACAAGAGTTAATCAATCGTGGATTGAAAGTCTTTACTTTTATGGGATCTACTGACAACTTAAAGATATTTGGAGAGAAAGTTATTTCAAAATTAAAATAATAAAAATAAAAAACAAAAATTTTTTTTATTTCCTACTTATTGTGGATTCCTTTCTTCTTATAATTTTAGCTTCATCTGGTTTTAGTATTTTTGAATCATACGGTTTACAATCTATTGTTAAATAGTTAAATATGACAACAGATTACATTAAGATGTGGTGTAATAAATGGAATATCTCAAGACTAGATCCTTCATATTGGCCAAATCGAACAGCATATCAAAAAAATAAATTTAAAAAAGATCGGGAATTTAAGTTCCTTCTTCGTAACCGTGGATGTAATTATTAAATTATACTCCTTACAATCTCCTTGTTAATGAGTTTGATTAACACATGTTAGAAGTATTGAAACCATCATTACAATCTATAAATTATAATAATTATTTTTATTATTTTTATTATTTTTATTATTTTTATTATTTTTACTATTTTTAAACAAGATTATACAAAGAATTATGGTAAAATCCTTTTTAAAACGCATTAAAGTCCGTCTGCAATTCACCGGTTGGCTTCAATACATTCCAACAACAATGATTTCACTTTTGCTTTTGCTTATAACCGTTATCTCATGGTTATTTGGTGCCCAAGTAATAGCATATGTTATATTTTCTATAGGATTGCTTCTATTTGCGAGAGTTCTATTTGAAATATTAACCATAAAACTCAAACTACACCCTCGTGAGCATCTTCTTAGTAAACGCAACGATAACTTAGACCTTTTTGATTTAATGCGATTGAGACGCTCTTGTCGGTCATTCCAAAATCGAAAATTAACACCTGAACATTATAGTGAACTAATACAATACGTAAAATCAACTAGTGAACCTAGCAACTATCTTTTAATAGGGAAACATCCAATTCGTTTCGAATATGTTGCGGCACCTCTCACAGTTTGGCCAACGGTTGGCGCACAAGAATTTCTTGTGGCAATAGCTCCTAGTGAGTACAGTCGTCTTTCTGTTATCGATGTGGGTCGATGCTTACAGAAGATTGTAATGTATGCAACACGCATGGGATTGAGCACTTGTTGGATTGGACCTGGTGCAGATCACAAGAGTATCATCTCTTACCTAGGAGAACGCTATAACCCAACAGAGGATCATATCATCTGTGTTTGTGCTCTGGGTTATAAATCCAAGTATATCCCATTATTTATCCGTTTAATCAATTTTATTTTTCATCATCGATTACCACTAAGTTCCCTTTTCTTCGCTGATTCTCAATTTAAGAAACCATTGAATGTTAACGTAGAACCTTTCAAGCAATTTGGACGATGTTTCGAAATATGTCAGTGGGCTCCTTCCTCATTCAATTCCCAAACGACACGTTGTGTATGTGTTCTCTATCGAACCGGTGAAATACAAGATAACAATAATAATTTCGTTTCTAATATAGAGAGATTTGACTTCTATCAATCGACTGCGTCTCATTTTTACGCACCAGTAGCACTGGGTATTTGGTGCGCGAATTGGGAAATGGGATGTGAAGCGCTGGGTATTAAAGGGCATTTTTCTGTGTTAACAACAAAAGAAAGAGGAGAGAACGAGGAGATTGATGAGAATACTCCACCCAAGTTGCCTAGATATGATGTAAGTTGGATTTTTTAAATTCTTTAAATTTATGTTCCCTCTTCGTAACCATAGATGTAATTATATTGTTCTTTCGTTAAAGTATCAATCTTTACACCCATAGCATTTAATTTAAGCAAGCCTACTTGATTATCTATTTCAACTGGCACATCTACCATTCCCGCTTTTTAAGAATCCTTATTTTTGACTATATACTCAGACATTAAAGCTTGAAGTCCAAATGATATATCTATTCCCTCACTTGGATGCTCTCCTAAAAAAATTTGTTTGAAAATTGTTAATAAAAATTTGTAATTTTGTTGTAAATAATAAATTCATCTTAAGGAAAATAATCATAAAGTATATAAAATAATTTTATTTTTATTAAATTAGTTCGATATTTATCGAATTGGTTTGAAAAAAAGTTAATAAAAAAAATAGATGGTTATAAAAAAATGATTAATCCACGTGAATATCTTGAAATGGGTTTTAAATTTCATGGTCATAAATGTCCTGCTATGCCATTAGGACTAAAAGCAGCGAGTATTGCAATGAATACGTTAAATGTTGAAAGATCACAGGCAGGTGAATTATATACAATCTTAGATTTAGGTGACTTTCACTGTGCAACTTGTTTTGCAGACGGAGTTCAAATTATAACCGGTTGTACCTATGGAAAAGGAAATATCTCAAGATCTCATAAAGGTAAATTTTCTCTAACTTTGATAGATCGGAAGAATGGAAGGGGTGTTAAAGTAATTCCTTCAGGAGAGTGGTTAAAGCAAGCATTCCAGTCAGATTTTATGGAACAGCGTAAAAAGGGAATTCCTCCTCAAAACATTTCAACTGAAATTACCAATCCACTTATTGAAAAAGTACTAAATTCTTCAAATGATCAATTCAAAGTTAAATTATTACCAAAGATAAACATTGAGATACCCCCACACATTTGGGATAAAGATCTATGTGAAGAATGTGGAGAATTAACTGTCGCCGAGTATGGACATTACATTAATGGAAAATTTTTATGTAAGGACTGTGCCAGGATGACTGATAATATTTTAGGGGGACTTCGTGGTCCTAAAATAGTATAATAAAAGCAATTTACCATTTTTTATTTCTAATTTCAATTTTGAGGTCAATCCCATGGAAATTTTATTGTATTTTGTCATTGCTATTGTAGTCTTTGCATTTACAGCAATAGTAGCTATAGCTGGTATTGGAGCAGCATTTATTTTAATCCCTTTCTTGTTTTGGATGGGATACCCATTTAATCTTGCAGCAACTATAGGAATGTTTTCAAATGTGTTAAGTACTGGTTCGCAATCATATGTGCATGCAAAAAATCATTCAATTAACTATCGCATCGCTTTACCTATGATTATTACAAGTGGAATTTTTGCGGTTATAGGAGTATTAATATCAACATCTGTGGATGAAAAAATCTTGTTAATTTTATTTTCAATATTTCTTTTTGTAGCAGGATCATTTATTTTTTTTCGAACAGTTAAAAGTAATAAAAATGAAAATTTTGAAAAAAAAGAAATTGAAAACATAAATATATTATCAGGAAATATTAAAGAAAAGAAGGAGCATATAGATCTGAATGAAGAAAATACATTTACACCTTCTAAATATATAATTTTTGGATTGATTTCTGGCATATTAATTGGATTCATTAGTGGAATGCTAGGAGTAGGTGGAGGGTCACTTATTCTACCAGTACTATTGTTTTATGGAATGGAGACAAAAAAAGCAGCATCAACTACTTCATTTGTCGTTTTATTTTCAAGTCTAACGAGTTTTCTTTCACGTGTAATTATAACTCAAATTGATTGGGGACTCATAATAATTGTTGGAATATTTACGCTGATGGGTGGATTCACAGGTTCTAAATTGATGCATTTCAAACTTAAACAGAAGCAAATAAAACTTGTAATAATTATAATTCTATGGGTTGTTGGAATTAAGATACTTTTAGGTTTATTTTAATAAATTATGTTGAAGAATTAACCCGTTTGATTTTTTATAAATCAAAACAAATATAAATTCGAATTAGTTATAAAAATATGAAATTAATTAGAAAAGAATATGAATGAAATGACAGATAAGATTAAGAACTACATTGCTCTGAATAATATAGATGAAAGTGAAGAAGAATTTAAAACAAAAATCAAACGATGGAAGGTTGAGGTTTTAAATAATCCATCGTTTGAAGAGGAACTCAAATTTCATAAAGCCTTAGCAAACCAAGAGAGATTACTAATTTATAAACTTCTTCTTAAAAGACCAATTTGTACTTGTGTATTAAGTTTTATTTTAGGCAAATCTCAGAGTACAATAAGTAGTCATTTAAAAGTAATTGAAGATGCGGGTTTAATTATCGGAAAAAAAGAAGGCTATTTTGTGCACTACTACACTCGAGAGATGTTTGCTCAAGAATTTTCATTTAATATCTGATAGATAAATCAAATGTATTGATGAAATGCAAATTAATTCAAGATATTACATTAAAAAAGAGTATAAAATACAGAAATTTTTAAAATCCGGTTCTTAATTTCAGTTAAAAGACAAATAGCAGTTAAAAAAAATAAAATAAAAATTAAGTTCCTTCTTCGTAGCCGTGGATATAGTTATATTGTTCCTCGGTTAAATTATCAATCTCAACGCCCATTGCTTGAAGTTTAAGAAGTTATAAATATATAAGAATTTTTTTCGGATTCCATTGAAGTAGAAGAATTAAGGAGTCAATATTTAGATGTAAGAAGTTCCTTTTTTTCCACTTGTCCCACTTTCATAAGGAATTGATTGTAAAATAATATCTGCTTGATTTATCAGATCAGATGATAATGCTATTCCCCCAAAAGATCCATAATCGTCATCTTTATACTGCCCCATAGTAAGTGGATCATTTTTGGAAAATATATAATTTCACAAAATTAGAAATGAATAAAAAAAAAGATGTAGAAGATCTAACTTATTAATTTTGAATAGATTCAATATCATTTTTAATTTCTTCTTTAGTCTGTGCATCACCTAATTTTTCATAAAGTTCTTGAGCATCTTTTAATATACTAATTGCTGTTTCACCATCTTCTGTATATTTATAATAAGAAATACCCATACTTCTGAGGTATTTCGCTTTTCTCTCTATATCGTCTCCATCTTTTAATAGATCAAGGATCTTTAAATAACTATTATAAGCTCTCTCGTAGTCTTCTATATTATAAGATACAACAGCAATGCTGTTATGAATATCAACAATAAAATTGATATCACCGATTTTCTCAGCAATTTCTAGAGATTGCCTGAATAATGATAAAGCATCATTATATTTGCCGAGATTATAAGCAGAAGATCCCATCGAGTTTAGAAGGTTTGCCTTATTAGGGAGCATATCATGTTCCTCATAAATTTCAATAGCTTTTCCCCAACTCTTAGTAGCTTCTTCCTCATTTTTTAGAAAATCCTGTAGATTTCCAATCATATGAAGTAGACTTGCTATACTCTCGTAATCATTTATCTCAGTTGCAAGATCAAGCCCTTTATTGAAAAATTCAAATGCTTTTTCATAGTCCCCTAAATCCTGATAGATTAAACCAATATAATTTAGTCTTACTGTTTGCTCAGGAAGAGTTCCAAGTAATTTATCGATTTGCAAAGCTTCTTCAAAAAAGTTCAAAGCTTTCTCAAACGCGCCTGATGTTTTGTGAACCACCCCAATATCCATCAACGCCTTCGCCTTAAATTGCAAATCCCCAGTCTTATTTACTATATTTATAACTTTTTGATAATAATCTAAGGCTTTATCTTGATTACCCATCTTTCCATGAGCAACTCCAAGATTTAAAAGAGGCCCTATACACCCCTTTAAATCATCATTTGCTTCATTAAGTTTTAATGATTCCATATAAAAATTTATTGCATTTTTGAAATCAGCTTGACTCGAATAGAAAGTACCAATATTGTTCAGACAAGAGGATTGTCCTTCATAATCATTAAGCTTGTTAAAGATTTCTTTTGCTTCTTCTAACTTTTCTATACATTGAATACGGGATAGTTCACTAGAAGAGAAGCTAGCAATATTAGTTAAAAATTCAGCTTCCCCTTTTAGATCATTCATGGATTTAGCTAATTCTAATCCTTTTTGCCATACGCGTCTCGCATTTTTCCAATCACTTAGAGTGTGATAAATATCACCTGCGAATTCATACTGGGTGATTAAATCGATGTTTTTATACTCATCCAAAGATTTTATCCACTCACTGAAATCGGGGTATTTCATTTCATCCTCAACCTTTACTTCAGTAATTGGGATGGATAGTAGAATTTTCGGCCATAAGAATTCCGAAATAAACGTTTTAGTATTCGATTTAATAAGGAATGTCTCAATATTGTGCTTTTTTTTTATATCATATAGAAATTTTTCCTGCTTTGATAGATCTAAATTTAAAACTGAGTCGAAACGCACTATTTCTATATCTTCTAATCCTGTTTTAGAGATATGATCAATCCAAATGATTTTTTTATAAATAGCAATTTCTTTTAAGAAAGGAGTAATATCAAAATCATCACTGCCAGAATATCCTATAATAATTAAGACACGATCTTTTATTATTTTTGAAATTATTGGTTTTTTATAGGGTTCAATAGTAAAAGTATCTCCTTCCTCTCGATCCCTTCCTAATGAGGAAATGGTAGTTACAAGAGACTCGGAAGTATTTTTTTCTGTTATAAGATTTCTCTTTGAGCCGTGGAGTTTGAAAAAGGAAAATTGCTTGATATTAGCTACATCATTTATCTGATTAAGATCTAAATATTGTTTTTTTAATATTATAGGATTTATTTGTCTCCTTTCTTCATTTGATAGAATGTTAATCAGCGCACATTCAATTAAATAATCAAAATTCGTGGTTATTACTTGATTTTTAATAGTAATATTGTGACCTAAAAAGTAATGGATAAGATTTGGTTTCATTCTTTGCTCTAAAAAATCCAGAAATCTAAGGGATTTATCAATGTATCGTTGAAGTTGTTCAACAAAAATCTCATATCTTAAAGATTCTTTTTGTAAAATTATATTGATTTCTTCAGCAGGAACACATAATCTCGCTAAAGTTTCTAAAAACTTTTTGGCTGAAGGCAAATTACTCGGAGCATCCATAGAAATTCCTGCTCCAACTAAAAATGTGATTTTATCCGAAGGTTCAATAATTTTTGCAAAATTAGAATTCATTATTTAAATTTTTTTAGTTTTAAATTATTAAATATGTGAAAGTAAATTAAAAGTATTACTTTATCAAACATCCTCGATCGAGGATGTTCCAGAAAATTTAAATCTCTTACAAACTAATTGAGTAAACTGCAAGATATTAGAATAATAATAAAAAATATAACGCTTCTAATTATGACAAAAAATAAATTTGGAACCCGAACGTGATTCATTAGATAATTTTAAAAAAAATTATCTCTCGAAGGCCCCCTCTAATTAAATGATAAAATATCTAACCAAAAAATTGAAAAAAGAGTAAAACAAAAAAAAAGATTAGGAGCTTAAGTCCCTTCTTCGTAACCGTGAATGTAATTATATTGTTCTTCGGTTAGAGTGTCTATCTTTATACCCATAGCTTGAAGTTTCAAAATTCCTACTTTATCGTCAATATCAGTTGGTACATCAACCATTCCTGGTTTAAGATTTTTCTTGTTTTTAACAATATACTCAGACATTAAAGCTTGAAGTCCAAATGACATGTCCATGACTTCACTAGGGTGTCCCTCAGAGAGCACTAAATTAGCCAAACGCCCTTTAGCTAGAAGATAAACCTTTTTACCATCGGGAAAGACTAATTCTTCTACATCACGCCGAATTGGTTTGATTTCTTTAGCAAATTCGTATAGTTCCTTGGTTGGGATTTCTATGTCAAAATGCCCAAGATTACCTAAAATAACTCCGTCTTTAAGAGCATTAAAGTTTTCTATTGTAGGTAATATCACGTGTTTACATCCCGTTGCAGTTAATATAATATCTGCGTCAGGTAAGGCTTTTCCAATTGGCATTACTTGGTAACCTGTAAATTTAGCTTGGAGCGCTTTAATCGGATCAATCTCAGTGACAATGACGTTAGCACCTAGTCCCCTAGCTCTCAATGCCATGCCTGATGAACAGTGTCCGAATCCTGCAATCACACAAACCTTGCCCGCAAACAAAACGTGCATTCCATATATTGCTGCAACAATCCCTTGTCCAGTTCCTAATTCATTATCAAACTGATTTTTACAACGAGCATCATTAACTGGAAATAAAGGAACTTTTAAAGCACCTTGTTTATCCATTGCTTTAAATCTTTTCACGCCGGTTGTTGTTTCTTCTTGACAAGCGATAATAGTTCCATTCTGTATCAATTCAGGAAACTCTTTATGCGCAGTAACAATCATATCAGCACCATCGTCTATAAGAATATTAGGCCTAGCTTTTAAGCACTCTCTTATACACCAATAAAATTCTTCATCAGTATTGCCATGCCATGCAAATACATTTATTCCTTCTTTAACTAATGCAGCTGATACATCATCTTGAGTTGATAAAGGATTACTTCCACATAAATATACATTTGCACCACCAGCTTTTAATGTTCGAGCTAAATTTCCTGTTTCTTTTGTTATATGAAGGCATCCAGCGATGGTTATGCCCTTTAAAGGTTTTTCCCTTTCAAATCGTTCTCGAATAACTTTAGAAATGACGGGCATTTTATTTTCAGCTATATATAATGCTTCTCTACCTTGTTCTGCTAAAGTTTCATCAGCAACTTTATAATTTATCATATTTAACACTTTTGTTAGATGTACTTTTGTTAGATGTTACTTATTAAATTTTAATTGATTAATAAACGTATTTTTAATTAAAATGTTTACTTAATGAAGAATTTATTAACATTTAATTCATTATATATTGTGTTGTATAATGAATAAACAAAAGATAGAATTAAAAGATGAACAAGAGGTTCAGAATCTCCTTAAACCTTTAAATTCTCGTTCTAAATTAAGAGTTTCAAAGATTTCTGATACATTAGACATATCTCGACAATCTTTTCACACTAAATTCTCTGCTTTGATATCGGATCAAATAATTAAGAATTTTACAATTAATATAAATCCGAGATTAGGTCAAAATAGAATGAAAATTGTAATACTAGAGATTAAAACAAATCCAAAAGAGCCACATTTGGTGCAAGATTTAATTAAAATCCCACAATTGAAAAGTTTAGATGGTATTTTTGGAGAATTTTCCTTAATCGGTCTATTACAATTCAGATCAGCAGAGCAATATCATGAAATACTACATGTTATAGACCAAATCATGACAGCTTCTTATTTTAAAAAATATCAAATGACCGAGGTAATACGCATTTATAAAATGAATGGAATTCAACTCAATGAAATCGAATTTGATCCAAAGTATGAACTAGATGAAGTAGACTATAATATTTTAGATATATTGCAAGAAAATCCAGGATTAAAACCAATTTCTACTTATGAAGTGAAAAAGATTCTCAATCAAGATTTAAATCAAATTTCCCAACCTACAATCTATAATAGGATTAAACTCCTTGAGAATTCAGGAATTATTTTAAATTATACGGTTAACTTTAACCCTAGAGCTATTGGATACAATGGGAAATTTATAGTTAGAATTAAACCAAGGAATCCTTCTGAGTACGATGAACTTGCTTTAAATTTGGAAAAAATTAAGGAAATCACTGATTTATTCCGAATTGGTGAGCAATATGGTCTTTTTGCTGTTGTCCGTGTTAAAAGGATCGATGATTTCGCTAAATTTATCAAAGAATTATATAATGAAAAGATTGAAGATACACTCACAAATTTTGTGCTCGACGAGCTGATTTTGTATGATAATTTTGCAATCTTCTAATAAATCTTGGAATGAAAAAATTTAACTTTAATTGCTTTGGCATACTATATTGAAACGATGAGGATTTTTTTTGAATTAGTGAGCAAAAAGATAGGTCTTTCAAGAATCGGACGCATTATCCTTTCAAAAGAAGAAAAAAGATACGTGAGTTCTCCGAATCTTATTATTCCGATTAAGAGATCACTAGTAAACATGGTGGATTTCCTTGAAGAATTCGAAAAACATCCAATATTCTTGATTTCAAACGAGATTTTTCTGAAAATATCATTTTTACGAGCAAAATTCAAGGAAAATGCCTTTTTATATACCCATTATGGGACGATTGAAAAATTCGATAAAGTTTTAGAGGAAAATAAAGCAATTTTCCTTGGAGATAATATTATTGCATTAATCCCTTTTAATAATCCTACAACAGTTCTAAATAAAGATTTTGCGAAGAGAGAAGTTGAACATCACATCAAAATTATTCAAGATATACTTATAAAAAATCCATACTTAAATTTTGGTGTTACGATAAAACTTTTTGGTTATGCCGAATTATTTAATCTATATTTCCCCTTAATCCAAAATAACACTAACATTAAAATTCTTAACTTCAGGGATTTATTTGAATATAAAAAGAACTTTCGACAAATCCTACAAATAATTTTTGAAATTCGAAAAGAAGTTGATCAAAATTTATTATTTATGATATCAGGTAAAATCTTACCAAACTCTTATCCATTATTAGTATATCTAGGATTTGATCTCATAGATAGTTCATACATGTTATATCTTTCTTCTGAAAACCTTTATGATACGATAGAACACTTATTACCAGTATATAAGATGCAGTATTTTCCATGCTCTTGTTGCGCTTGCAAAGGAAAGTTAAAAAATTTAGCATCAGAGAAATTTACAAGAGAAAAATTTGGGCAATTAACTCTTCATAATTTGATCAATGCCAAAAACCAAATACATAAAATTAAGCAATATATAAAAACGGAAGATTACAGAAATTTTGTTGAAAAGTCTTCAATGAATGATACCACTTTATTGTCAATGTTAAAAATTGCAGATCATCAATATTTTGAGGAAATTAGATATGAAACTCCAATCATGCAAGAAGTCAAACCTATAGAAAGCATTGGTCCATCCTCATATTTTCGTCCAGATTTCCAAGAATATAGAGAAGAAATAATTAAAAATTTTGAACCTGAACCTTGGACAAGACTAATCATATTATTACCTTGTTCTGCCAAGAAACCTTATTCTGAATCAAAATCTCACAAGAAATTCCAAGAAGTAATGCATAAATTCAAAGAATTCCCGGATTTTCAAGAGTTTATAATAACATCTCCTCTTGGAGTAATACCTCGTCAATTAGAGGACATATATCCGGTAAATAGTTACGATATTTCAGTAACCGGGGAATGGGATTCTGAAGAAAAATTAATTGCACAGGAGATGCTAACAAAATTTATTTCGATGTACGATCCAAAAATCCCAATTATTTGTCATCTTTCTGGAGAAGCATATAAGGAAATTGTGGATAACACTATGAGCATCTTGCCTCATGAAGTTTTTTTTTCTGACATTGATAATAGATTAACTTCTAAAGAATCTCTAAAATCTTTAGAAAATTTATTAATTAAATGTAAAAATATATCCAATACATCTGATTCAAAACAAAGTCAATATCATAAATCTTGGATACGTAAATTTGTAAAAATCCTCGATTATCAATTTGGAAAAGGAATTGGAGTGGCTTTTTTTTCAAATACAGTAAGATTATATCCAAATAAGGACAAAACGATTATTAATATCAGAGATGTAAATTCAAAAAAAAAATTTGGTAATTTTATAAAAAAAACTGGGCAGTTAGAACTTTCCATATATGGTTCAAATACTATTAAAGATATTATTAAAATCACTCACTTCATAATCTTTGATGGAGAAAATATTGGTGGAAATACATTATTTAGACCGGGAGTTATTGATTTTAGTGATGATCTCAAACCAAATAATTTTGCCTTTATATGGAATAAGACAAAAGAGGAAATAATTGGAATTGCAAGGATGTTGGTTGGATCACCTTATATTAAAAATTCTAATACTGGTCCAATTGCTAAAATATATGAAAAAATGAAAAAGTGAGAGATACATGATTGATAAAGTAAAAAAGATTCGAACCAGATCCATTCATAGATTAAAAGGATTACCTTTAGAAAAATTAGATAAACCTGTAACTTATTGGATAAAGGAAGATCGTTTACTCGACCAAATTGGTAAAGAATTTACCATTATCTTAAGAACGAAAGGATGTAGTTGGGCTTTAGGAGATCAAGGTGGCTGTACCATGTGCGGGTACATTCAAGATTCATCTGTTGATATGATTAATTCAATTAACATAAAAAATCAATTTATGCATGCTTGGAATGATAAAATCGAGGAAATATTAAAAGAAGAGGAAAAATACATCATCAAAATTTTTAATTCTGGTAGTTTCTTTGATAATGATGAAATTCCTGAAGATTTACGAAATTTCATTTATGAAAAAATTGATGAAGTTAGCAATATAACTGAGGTTGTCGTGGAGTCTCGTACTGAGCATTTGAGTAGAGAGAAACTGATCCACATGAGGTCTAAATTAGGGAGTAGGCATATTGAAATAGGAATAGGGCTTGAGACAGTAAATGACTATATTCGATTAAATTATATTAATAAAGGCATGACTTTCAAGGAATTCGTGGATGCTGTTAATTTATGCAGACAAAATGATATTGGTATTAGAGCATACTTATTATTTAAACCTCCTTTTATGAGTGAAGAGTCAGCAATCGATGACTGCGTTAGCTCCATTAAAACTTTGATAGATATGCAAGTTAACACAATTTCCATTAATCCGGTTAATATTCAGCGAGGAACATTAGTAGAATATCTTTGGCAACAAAATCGATATCATGTCCCCTCATTTTATTCTCTTTTCAAAAGTCTGAAACGGGGGATAAAAACCCAAGATAAGCTAAAGAATACACGAGTAGTATGCGATCCATCAGGTGCGGGTTCAAGAAGAGGCATTCATAGTTGTTCTAAAAAGGAATGCAATATTCGTATGAAAGATTTTCTTAAAAATTTTGTTCTTTCCCAAGATATTATATATTTAAAGAAATTGGAAGAAGAAGAACATTGTCCTTGTAAATTGAATTATCAAATACAGAAGATGTTTAATTAAAGCAAAAATGTTACAAATTTTTAATTTCTATCAAACAAGAACATTTCTACCAAGAAATTATAATCGTGTACTTTTTTGTCTAAGAACGCTTTAAAACAGTATATTTAAATATTAGTCTTCAATTTTTAACTTTATATTTTAACAATACATAAGGGTAAGCCTTGAAAAATTGGGTTCAAGTAAATCTATTCTATCTCGGACAATCTAAAAAACATCATATTTTTAGAGCCAAGAGATGGGATAAATCGTTGGAAAAAATACTGTTTAAATCAATATATAGTGAATCTTATGAAGAGATTGGTTCTATCAAAGAAATTTTTGGACCTATTACTCTACCCCTCATCTCAATTAAAACATCTTCCATTCATAATTTCAATCCCGAGAGTAAGTTTTATATAAAAATGGGCTAATCTTTGAAGTAGTTGTGAAAATTAAGCCAATTAGGTGTAGTTTATTTCAAGTTGGAATATGGAAAATTTTGCTGCAATAGAAAATCTAAAAATAAAAGATGGATATTGTTTAGAGTGTGGAAAGAACGTACTGTTAGATGAAAATAGGGGATTAATGGTTTGTGAAGAATGTGGGCTAGTACATTCAGAAAATCATATTGATCATGGTCCAGAATGGAGAGCCTTTGATGCGGATCAGAAGAAAAAAAGAACACGTACAGGGGCTCCAATGACTTATATGATACACGACAAGGGATTAAGTACTATGATTGATTGGAAGAATCGAGATATCTTTGGTAAAGAAATTCCTGCTAAATTAAGAGGTCAAATTCATCGATTACGTAAATGGCAGAGCAGAATTAGGGTTTCCGATGCAACTGAACGTAATTTAACATTCGCATTAAGCGAATTGGATAGAATGGCATCTAATCTAGAACTTCAAAAAAATCTCAGGGAGTGTTCGGCAAAGATTTATAGAGATGCTGTTGAGGCTCATCTAATTCGGGGAAGAAGCATTGAAGGAGTGGCAGCAGCAAGTTTATATGCAGCATGCAGAATGTTTAAAGTCCCACGTACATTAAATGAAATTGCCGAAGTCGCACGAGTAGATAAAAAAGAAATTGGCAGATCCTATCGTTTCATTTCTAGGGAATTAATTTTAAATTTGAATCCTACAAAAGCAGCAGACTTTCTTACTAGGTTCATTTCTGAATTAGAATTATCAAATGAATGCCAAAAAATGGCGAAAAAGGTAATTGGAATGGCTGAAGTAAGGGGTTTAACCTCTGGTCGTGGTCCCACAGGACTCTGTGCAGCAGCTATATACGCAGCAAGTATTTTGACTAAGGAAAGAAGAACTCAAAGAAGAATTGCACAAATCAGCCAGGTCACAGAGGTGACAGTCAGGAATAGGTTCTCTGAACTAATTGAAAATTTAAATTTAGGTATAACCTTTAAGAAGAAATAATAATTGCTTTCTTTCTTATTCTATTTATTTTATACTTTTTAACCGTGTTATCTCAATATTACAACAATTAAAGATGGTTTCGTTTTAATTAGATCATATAATACATGCAATATTAAACAGGTCCGGTTAAATGAAGCCTGAATCAACAAGATTAGTCAAACAAGTAGAAGTGAATTATTTTTTGCATAAAATCAAGCAAAACTTCCCTAATTTTGTGGCCGGAGTGATTACTGATCGTAATGGATTTCCAATCGGTGCAAAAATATCAAAAAGACTATGGATCCGTGAAAACACATTAGCATTAACTGCTATATCAAAAAATAGGGAGTTATCTATTAGGGATCCCAATTTAGTTCCGCTTAAATTTGATATTGATAAAGGTAAACGCTATCGGTTACTTCTGTTACTAGAAAAATCTAAGAATTATAAAGAGAATATGAAGTCATTAAAAGAAATTATAAAATCGCAAAATTTATTTTAAACATATTTTCATTTCATAGAATTCCTAACTTAGAGATTTCATTATTAATAACTTTACAATCAAGACTTAAGTTTTTAAGTTTAAATGGTTATCTTTAAAAGTATAGGAATTAGATAATTGTAAGTTTTTATTATCTTCGCAAGGAGAAGATTTACGTTGAGTTACTCCAAAGATGAGGTTGCTTTAAGAAAGATTTTAAAAACAATTATCACAAGCACTCCTGGGTTAAAATATGCAATTATCATTGATGATACGGGAATCACAATAATGAGTGAATCGAAATTCACATTCTCCAATGAAGAAGAGATATCCGTGGAAAAAATTGGAGCAATTGGGGGCGCTGTATTTAACGCAGGAGAAGAACAAGGACATATATTAGGATATGGATATACAGAACTACAATTCACTGAATATGATAAGGGTTTTATTTTTTCAGGAAAAATAGGGAAAGGAGTTTTGTGCATAGTTACTGATAAAAACGTTCTAATAGGGTTTGTAAGGGCACTAATTAAACGATTTGCTCCTAAAATTTCTCAAATATTGACCCGTTATTTACAAACAGATCAAGGAGAGTTAAATAAGGAACTTAAAGATCTGTTTAGTTCTGAAACCATGGGGTTGCTTTAACTTCTCAATTTCATTAATTGAGCATATATTGTCGCCTAAAACACTAACTCACTTTTATCATATCAAGGTTATACCAGAGTAGTCAAAAAAGTTCTCTCGTGCCAGGCTATAATTTCTATGCCGTTTTGGGATATAATCATGTCTGCACGCTGGGTGACTGACTCAAGCCTCATTGCAAAGGTACTCACCATAGCTAGGTAAAGAGCCCATTTAATATGCAGTATTAATATTGATTATTAAAATTCAGGATGTAAGCATGACTTTGCGCGCGCATTCATCTTTTTTCATGCGTGTCCTCGAACATGCAATTATTCCATCATCATTTCCCAATTTTTGTTATTTTTCTTTTCTAAAAACTTTTTGTTATTTTTCTTTCTTAATTACCTTCAAAATTTCTTCATAGGAACCTAATAGCTCTGAAACTGAGGGATCTAGCAACCCTACATTAGGTTTTCCTTCAAAAAATAAACTTCCGTTATTTAATACCATCATTCTATCTGCCCAATTTTCAATGAAAAAGAGATTATGAGTAGTATATAATATTGTCATTTTTTCCTCTTTTCTAAGGGTTTCCAATATTTTTAAATGATTATAAATTGATTTAAAATCAAGATTTGCGAATGGTTCATCTAAAATTAATAATTTGGGCTTTAGCACTAGCAGTCCTGCTAAAGCAGCACGTTTCTTTTGACCCCAAGACAGATCAAAGGGAGAATATTGTTTATAATCGATCAACTCAACTGCTTTCAGTGCCCAATTAACTCTTTTCATGACTTCATTCTCTTCAAGTCCAAGATTTCGTGCTCCAAAACCTACATCTTCTTCTATAGTTGGAGCAAATAATTGATCATCTGGATTTTGAAATAAGAAACCAATCTTTTGTCTTAACTTCCACAATTGATTTTTATTCCTTGTCAGTATCTCATCAAAAATTTTAATAGATCCCGATTTAGGTTTCAGTAAACCAACTAATAGTCTTAGTAAAGTAGTTTTCCCAGAGCCATTATTACCGGTTAAAGCATAGATTGAATTCTCTTTTATTTTAAATGATATGTTATCAATAGAAAATTTTGAATTGTAGTCAAAATTCAAGTTATCTACTTCTATCAGAAAAATAGTTTAAAAACCTCTGTATAAATCTGTTCTATGTGAATCAAGTAACTTAATAAGAAAGAGATAGCTATAAAAGCGAGTACTATTGATAGATCTAAAATCTTCAATTTCTTTGGAGCAAAAGTAATCTTACCAGAAAAACCCCGCATTTTCAAACTCTCATAAAGTTTTTCACTTCTTTCCATATTGTGTACAAGATTTTTACCCATTATGAATGCATGAGCCTTTAGTTGCCGCCAATATGAAGTGATGTTTTTTCCTCTTAAATTTTGGGCTTCTAATACCTTTCTATTAGATATTGCAAGTATTGGTATGTAATGAAGCATTATAATCACACTGCCAGTAAAAAAGGAGGGAATTGCTCGAAATTTAGTTAAAGCTTCTATAAATTCTGAATAAGTTAATGAAGAAAAAAAGGTTAAAAACACAAAAATAGCTCCAATAATTCGAAGGAATAAAGTTATTGCAAATATTAACCCTTCCTCATAAATATTCAATACAATCCCTATATTTAATTGAAAAAGGATGGTGTTTCCAAGGTAAAAAGGTATAAAAATCGTGATAAGTAGTACAAATGGTAGTAACGCTCTAATTCTTGATAATACAGTAAATATTTGCAGCTGAAAGCCTAAATTAAAGAATATAACGAGTAATATTATTGTAATTATTAAATATATATCATTTATTAGTAGGAAAGGAATAACAAGAATAAATGGTAGAATAAAACGAGTTAAGGGATGAATTCTATTTAATATATTCTTTTCATCTTCATGTTTAAAAGGTAATGTTATTTCCAATTTCTTTAATCTCCTCCAAATTTTAATATTTAGATAAGTAAATTCCAACTTTCGTTCAATATAACGTTAGTGGCATTATCATATGAAATCATACTATTTTATAAATTATTCATATTCTTTAAAAATAATACTTCTTTATAAGAAAATATTATTCATAATAAAAATAAATTTCGATAACAAAATATAAGGTAAAAAAAAATGCACATACCTGACGGGTTACTCGATCCTATCACTATTGTAATTCTATGGATTGTTAGCATTACAATCATGATATTCGGATATTTTAGAATGGGGAATCTATTTGAAAAAGAAGATTCTGAAAAATTAATTCCATACATCGGTGTATTGGCGGCTGTTATTTTTGCATTCCAATTCGTGAATTACCCCATCCCAGGAGGTACTTCTGGTCATTTAGTAGGAGGCACATTAGTAGCTATAATATTAGGTCCTTGGGCTTCCGTTATAGTGTTATTTTTAATATTAGTTGTTCAAAGTCTCTTTGGGGATGGCGGAATCACGGCATTAGGAGCGAATACATTTAATATGGGAATTATTGGAGGAATGGTGGGATTCTATATAGTGGTTTTAATTGTTAAAATTTTAAATAACACTTCCTTAAAGAAGGAGATAAAAGTTACAATCGCTACTGGTATTGGATCTTACATCGCAATTGTATTGGCTTCATTTATTTGTGGTATTGAAATTGCTATTGGAGGAAAAATTCCAATTGAAATTGCGATCGTATCCATGGTTTTTTGGCATATGATAATAGGGATAGGGGAAGGGATAATTTCAGCTTTAATTATATTTTATATATATAAAACAAAACCAGATTTTATTACGACTGAATCAATAATGGGGTTGAATATGAAATGATTGAATGGAAAAGATATAAATGGCCAATTATCACCGTTCTGATAATAATTGTTGTATTAATGTTAGCATTAGCAACAGGTTTTACAATTGGGTTTCTTTCTGAAAACCCTGATGGATTAGAAAGGGCTTTAATCGATTTTTATGGTGAAGAGTGGCTTGAAAATTTAATTTCTCCCTGGACTCCAATCTTAAGCTGGATTACAAATGATTATGTTGCGGGAATTCTTGGCGTGATCCTTTCAATAGCGTTAATGATCGGAGTATTCTATTTGATCTCAAATTCAAAGAAAAAAAAAAGGCTTAAAGGAAAAAAAATTTAAAAAAAAATATTAAAAAATTTATTTATTTCCATATTTTTTGAAGATTAGAATTCCCAAAATCACTACTACTATGCTAAATATTGCAATAAAAGCGAAATCTATTAAGATGTTAGCACTCAGTAGATTAGCACCATTAAAAATAGATGTTAATGCATCAGTGGCATAATAACTGGGAAGGAAAACCGCAATTACTCTAGTTGTACTTGTTATCGGTAAAAATGTTCCAAAAAACATTTGAGGGAGAATGAAAATAAATGAAATACCAGTTGCTGTTCCAGCATTTTTAGAAATTGATGCTGTAATGAGTCCCAATCCCACAGAACTTAATGAGAATAAAGCCATCAGTAAAAATGCAAACAAGATTCCTACAATGTCGCTATTAGAATTAAATCCTACTAACAGTGCTATAACATATACTATTGCAACTTGCATCATAGAGAGTATCATATTAGAGAGTAAATTAGCCAACATGAAATCACTAGACGACATTGGTGTAGTATTGAGTCTTCTCAATACTCCTTGTTCTCTTAATTCGGTAAACGATTGTGAAACAGTCATTATGATAAATATACATGCGTAAGCAAATAATCCCGGAACCATAACATTAAAAGTGTTACCAAGTTCAGGATCACTAAAAGCGAATCCAAAGGTGAGTGTAAGAACCGCGGGAAATAAAAGCATCAAAAATAAGTATGCTGGCTCCCTAACGAGTTTTAGAAGTTCCATTTTCAATAGAGCTAAAATTTTTTGGATATCCATTAGACTCCCTCCATAATTTTTCTTCCAGTTATTTTCATAAATACTTCTTCTAAATTTTTGACTTCATATTTCTTTATTAAATCTTGTGGAGTTCCTATTTCAATTAATTTACCGTAATCAATTACAGCTACTCTATCGCATAGCGCTTCTGCTTCTTCAATATAATGTGTCGTAAGGAAGATGGTTTTATTTTTAGTTTTAAGAGATCCAATGAACTCCCAAGTCGCTCTCCGTGCTCTTGGATCCATACCCACTGTGGGTTCATCTAAAAATGCTATTTTAGGCTCATGAATTAACGAAATTATCATATTAAGTTGCCTTAGCATCCCACCACTATATCCTTTCGTTTTTCTTCTACTTGCTTTTGATAAATCTAGAAATTCTAAAAGTTTATTGGTCTTATCAGTTATTTCAGCCTTTTTCATCGAATATAGCTTCCCAAAAAGTTCGATGTTCTCTATACCCGTAAGAAATTTAAAAACGGATGGCTCTTGAGGACATACTCCAATCAATTCTTTGATATGAGAGAGCCCATCATATACATCATAACCGTTAACAATTGCGGTTCCACTTGTTGGTTTTTCAAGCCCAATCAACATGTTAATTGTTGTAGTCTTTCCTGCTCCATTCGGTCCCAAAAAACCAAATAATTCTCCAGGCTTTACTTTAAAGGAGACGTCCTCGACTGCGATAATATCATCATATCCCTTTTTCCCTCTGAATACTTTCCTTAAATTTTGTACTTCAATCGAAAATTCACTATTGGGATTTATGATATTTTCGGGTTTTTCATATGGTTTTATTTTTATTGACACTTTTAAATCACTTCCATAATCATTGATCATTGTAAGGTTAATATTAATATAAATTAACTTTAGTCCAATCTTTAATATAGAAATGAGATAATTCGCTTTTATTATTAATGATAATCAGATATAGCAGAAATGAGATAAAAAAATAAGCAAAATGGGAGGTTTTTAACCCACTTGGGTGAAAAATTGTACATAAAAAAAATGACTATCTCTCTAAAATAAGGTTCTATTACCTCATTGAACGAAATTAAAATTTTCTTTATATATAAAATTTACAATTTTATTACCCATTTATCACGATTATAGTGAAAAAAGGGGTAATTTAGAATTATTAGAGATTTATCTCTTGAACCTTCTCTTTAAGATAAGTTTCTCTCCATGTGGGAAAAAATTTAGATTCAATAAGTATTGTAACTTCTACAGAATCATAATTTTCAGAAAGAAGTGATGATTCTATCTCTTGAAGTTCTTTCATTGATTCTGTCCAAACACATATAAGTTTTATATAAGGTAAATTACTAAAAACCCACGAATAAACAATTCTGGAGCCATAAACTTTTTTTAAGCCTTGAAGGAAATCTCGATCATCAATTAAAGAATCAGATTTTAACTTTAGGACGATCATGCTAAAAATTGAGGAGGGAAACCAATTTAAATAAAATTCTATTAAAGAGTTTTCAATCAAATTATCTAATCGTCTCTTAACTGTCTTGGTGGAAGCTCCTATTTCTTCTGCTACATCAGAAATGGTTTTTCTAGAATTATCTTTTAAAGAATTTACAATAAGATAATCCAAATGAGTAAGCCTTTTTTTATCATTTATTGATACTGAATATAAATTTCGATCAATTCCAATTGTAAGTTCACTTATTTTTCCCGTTGTTCTTATAAAAGTAATTAATGAATCCAGTTCATTCATATTTTGAATATAAGCATGGATATAGAATACATTTCCACTAGCACGTGAAATACTATATATAAACTCATTATCACCTAATTTTTTTAAAAGAAATTTCTTATCTTTTACATTTGGAGTTCCAAACATCACGATATGTGATAAATTTGGAAAATTAGCGAAACCTAATCTTGCTTTAAAATCTTTTATAATATCCAATTCTACTAACGATTTAACACGTTTATGGATTGAATTGATACTAATATGAAATTCATCAGCTAATTGTTTATAGGGTGTCCTTGAATCAGCCATTAATATTATTAAAATTTTAAGATCAATTTCATCCAAAAATTAACACTTTTTCAAATTTAATAATTTAAAATAATCAATTCATTTAATATAACAATCTACAATTTAAGAATTAGTCTATCAAAATTTAAAATTTATTCGGAAATTAATCGTATGACTTTAATTTTTATTATTCATTCAGAAACAATAAATCTTGAACGCTCTTCTATTAAAGATCTTCCTGGATCTTCTGGAAGGTTAGATGTTCTTTGTAGATGTATCTTAGCCGCGTTATATCAAAATTCTGAACTTGAGGAAGATGTCCAAATTTGGGTTTTCATTGATACTTATGGAACCTATATCTTTAATTCTGAAAAGTTTGATGTTAATTTTCCAAAAAACGAACTGATGCTAGCTAAGTATTTTATCGACTTTATTTTACATGAAAACAACAATATGTCCAATCCATTGTATCCAATTGAAAAATCAAGTATAAGCATTTTTAAAGCTATTGAAGAATTTAGTAAAAAAGGTTGTTTAGTTATCATTTTAAACGAAGATGGAGAAGATTTTGGTGATTTTATGGAAATAAAACATCGAAATCAAGACTATGTATTTATCATAGGAGACCAAACTGGTAATTTTATGAATAAAAGGGAGTTAATGGGATTAAATCTCACTAATTTAAGCTTGGGTAAGCAATCATACTTAGCATCTTCAGTAATTAGGTTGATCAAAATGACTCTACTCAAATTATAACAAAAAATTTTATAACTTACAGAATGTTTAAATTATCACATTTCATTAAGGAGAAACTGATTAGGAATTGAATGAAATAGGACAACCACGCAATAAACAAGAAGCTCAAAGAAGATTATTATTTAAATTCATTGATACTCCAGTTAAATTTCTAATCAAACATAATGTTTCCCCAAACATGCTTTCTTTTTATGGTTTTTTATGTTCTCTTATTTCAGCGATATTTATTGGGATGGGAGGATTGCACTTTTCATTTTGGTTAGGGTGGATTGGTCCTTTTCTTTTTTTTTGGACAGGTGCTTTCGATGTTTTTGATGGAGAAGTAGCAAGGAGAACTAATCAAAATTCCAAAGCAGGAGCCTTCTTAGATTCAAATTTAGATCGTCTTTCTGATGCCGTGATCATTTTGGGTATGGTATTCGGAAATCTGATTAATTATATAGTTGGATATATCTTAATATTCCTCGTCATCATGATCTCCTATATTCGAGCAAGAGCAGAAAGTGAAGGTCTTGAAATGAGGGGTATTGGAATCATGGAAAGAGCAGAACGCGTGATAATTCTGTTCTTTTTCTTTATAGGGGAAGTATGGGCATATTTTCTAACAGATCTTGTTTTTGGAGCCCCTAGTCCATTATTTAGTCAATTATTTATTTTAATATTTATGTTATTATGTCTTTATACAGTTATTCAACGTCTTACTTATTCCTATAAATCTTTAAGCAAGAACGATAATTGAAAGGAAATTTGTGAATGCAACTAACAAATGAAGTTAATATCTTTAAAATCTGAGATTTTTTAGCTAAAAGAATAAATTTTTTAAATTTTGCCTTATTTAATTATTTAGCATCAAATACTAATAATTCAAAAGAAGAAAAAATGCCAAAGAAGAGAAGGAGTTCCGGAAAGAGTGGTTCCAGCAAGGGACATTACAGTCAAGTTCAATGCGCCAAGTGTGGGAGATTTGTACCAAGGAGTAAAGCCAAAGCGGTGACTCGAAGAGTCTCGTTGGTTGATGGAAGAATGTTCACTGAACTAAAAAAAACAGGAACGATTATTCAAAGTCCTAGCAAAAAAAATTACTACTGCATCTCATGCGCGATACATGGCCATCAAATCAGCCAAAGAGATAAAAGTTTAAGGAAAGAATGAATCATAAATTCAGCGCTTTAAAGAAAGAAGGTAGCGAATAAATTATTTCACATTGATCGATTTGCGTCGGTTCAATCATGGCACGTATTAAAAATGTATCTTTTAATTTTTCTGATGGGTTATAGATTTTTACCTTTGAAGTGGGTTTTAATTTAAGGTTATAATTTTCTGCGATTCCTATGATGTTATCATTTGTTTTTAATAAGACCCCTAATAAACCAAGTTCATAATGAGAGACTATGAATAAATATTGGTTAGCATCTTCGTTTTTTACCTTTTCGAAGTGAACAACTTCTAAGTAATCATCTTGTAGCTCCTTAGGTAAATTTTGAAAGGGTATAACTTTCTTCTTGCCTGTTATATGTGGAAAAGGAGTGTAAAATAAGATATTGAAACTAGAGATCTTTTTGATCTGTTCGTTGTATTTTTCCACATCTTTTACGGAATAAGCCTTGTCCAGAAGTACGTCTAATTTATCAACCATAATGTCCTCAGCACTATATCCATTGAGAACTGTAGCTATATAGGCTCTTTTTAATTTTTCAATTAGCATATCACTCCTGATTTTCATTTTATAATCAATGCTTATCTCAAGGGCTTCATTATACAAATTAGCAGCAATCTGAGAATGTCCAAGTGCGAGGAAATAATCTCCAAGCTCACTGAACACAATAATGGCATCTAAAAAATTCTTCTCCAGATCCATGTTAGCGATTTCTTCCATTATTCCCATGGCTGTTTCTCTATCTTCCCCTTCAATATATATAGCTATTGCTTTCCCAATCGCGCACTTTAACTTTAATTTTTCGTCATTATAGATGTCTGATAACTCCTCTGTAAAATTATATTGAAGTATGGCCTCCTTATAGAGTCCGTGAAATAGTAAAATTAAAGCTTTCAAGTAATTCAAAGTCAAACAAGTGTGAAAATTTTGAATAATGGTCGAAAATAAAGCAGCTCTTTCAAGAGCATCAATTGCATTGTTGATACGACCAAGAGTAACTAATAAGAATGCTCGTAAAAACTCCATTTTTGAAATTTCAGAGCATATTAATTGCTGCACGATTTCAAAATCTTTCAAGGTAGTTAATTTACCTGCTGCTAGTTGTAAAAGAGAAACCAAAAAACCATTACCTTTCTTCAAGAATGAAACCGCATCTTTACTTTCATTTTTAATTATTGCTTCCCTTGCTTTATTTACATATTCCCGAGATATTTTTAAATTTTCAAGGAAATACATAATACTTGTTACTAATTCTTCTTTACTAGCTGTTAAATTTTGGTTTTCAATATATTTCTCAGCAATTTCAATTTCTTCAATATGTTTTGATCTACCTATCTTAAATTTAACAGCATCATCTTTTGCGAGAATTGAATCTTCAGTAACGGATACTGCTCTTTCAATTAGCCATTGAATCTTTTGTTCAGCAGGATAAATTTTAGAACGTTCAATCATGTAAGAGAGAGTATAGTTCAGACTTTTTTTCCATATATTTTTAAAATAGGCTCTTAATACATTGTCAGGTATGGTTCTTTGAACTTTCAGTAAAAAACTTGAAAGAGAGAGAATATTTAATTTATTTTTAAACAAAAGAGAGGCATTTTTCGCCAATTTAAAATCATCCGTAACCAAATGGGTTGTTATCCCTTCATTATCATCCATTAACCTTTCACTTAAAACCAATAATGAGAGATCAGGGTCTTGTGCTGGAAATTTTACATTAAATTCACTCAAATTATTTTTAACCATACTAATTTCTGAATGTAAAACAGGTTCAACATTGACAAATCGAGAAATTTTATCCCTGTATGTATGCGGTCCTTTCACTTCCCCGAAGACAACTTCACTCATGTAGTAATCCAGATCTAAGACTTTACTTGCTTTTTCTAAGTTCTTTAATACATCTTTAGCCCGAATAGACAACATACAAATAAAAAAATTCGCGTCGAATACGATGTTTTCTTTTGGCATGATAGGTGAGTTACCTTAAAAATTTTTTAATTAAATAATTAATTGTAATGTATATATTATTTTAGCATTACATAAAGCATCTTAGAGAATTTTTTCTACAAATAAAGGTGAAGAATTTTAAAGTAATTTGCATTATTGGTTATTCTGGGAGCGGAAAAACATATCTTATCGAAAGTGTAATAGAAAAATTAAAAATTAGATTTCTTTTTGATATTGGAGTAATTAAAAATGTCCATGAGCATCCAGTGGATTCTGAAGGGAAAGATTCATCTCGATATATTAAAGCTGGGGCTGATTTATCCATTATCAGAAATAAATTCCATGAAGTAGCTTTTTTTTTTAGAAAAGAGATGGATATACAATTATTTATCAATTGGATTGCTGAAGGTCCTTTTAAATTAGATCTTCTATTTATTGAAGGATTTAGAAAATTATCTTATCCTTCCATTCTGTGTGTAAAAGATACCAAGAATATTCAAACTCAATTATCACAAAATGTAAAGATGATTTCAGGACTCATTACAGCTCAGAATAAACCATTAGATCACTATGTTGAAATTCCAGTTATTGATATCAATAAAAATTTTGAGGTTTTTGTTAAAATATTTGATTTATTATAATCTTCAATCTTCAAGTCAGCCAGATTGGAATTAATTGATTACAAGCAAATCTAAATTCCTCAATAATTGTTTCATTTTCAGGTGAAATATCAATTAGAAAGAAGTCGTTTAGAGATTTTTGAACTTCCTCCTTCTTTTTTAAATCTTTGATTGATTTTTGAATCATTAAAATAAACTCATTTAGAGGAGCAATGATTTGATTAACTAAAAATTCTTCAAGTAAAATCGTATCAGAATATGATTGAAAATTATAGGTAATAACAAATCTAAGAATATCTTCTACATTATAGAAATGCCTATCTGGAATATTCACTCCGAACGATTTTAACTCACCTCTTAATTCATCCTTGTTCATACTGATGACATAATCTGGCCATACATCGTCAGAAACATTTAAATCCTGGAAAATAAATAATTCCAATACTCTTAACGCAATATTTTTTCCAATATAACGACTTCTGGGGTCAATGAAGTTTTTCGATGCTTGGTTTGGACTTTTTCTAATAAAAATTTGATCTATTAAGGTATAAAGCATTCGGCATATATGATCAACAACATCTTTAAATGTGAAAGGCTCATCATCAAATTTCTCACTTATAGTTTTATTCTCGCTTTCAATTAGTGTAGATAATTTTAAATTTAGACTGTGTAAAAAAGTCTTGAAAAAGCTATAATTCATGCTTGTCAAATGTTTATTAAATATTTTCTCAAAAAGAATATCAACATTATTAATACTTGAAAGAATTGAAGCATTGTCAATGAATTTCTGGACTCTTGTGAATGCAACATTATCAATTTTGTTCTCATGGTTTTCATTATACTGATTTAATGCTAATTTGAACTTTTCGGGTAAAAACAGCATGCTCTTTTCTACAAATGCTTTCAAACTACTACCTCCAAAATATACTTTCATGTAGAGTAAGAATAAATTAAATTGAGCTTTTGAACTTGGAAGGTTATTAGATTGGAATGTACTATACAGCGTGGATTTCTGGTCTAAAAAATTAAAAATTTTTATTATAGAATCTTTTTTTCCTTCTGAATAATTAAAATTTACGAGAAACTGTTCTTTAATTACATCTATTTTAGAGTAAACTGAATCTTCTACACGAGCACAGACGAAATTGATAAAATCTAGGAGAGGAGAAAAGTTATGCAAAAGGTTGCATTTTTTGTAAAAATAATACAGTAGATCTACTAATTTCTCTTTAGCCAAAGGATAATTCTTAATTGCCAGATTGTATAATTTTTCTCTACCTAATAATAATTTTCCGTAATAATCTTCAGGAATTCCCTTGAAATGTCTCAGGAAGTAATACAAAAACATGTAATAATAATATTCAAAAAGATTATCCTTACTATCCTTGATAACAATTAAGAAATTTAGAATATTATTGTTTTCTTCTTCTCGTAAAACAGCTCCATCTAAAATCACATAAAAAGCTTCCTTCATGAGTTTCCTTAAGATTACGCCAAGGATAGATACTACAATGTATAGATACCCAGTTGGTGTTGTTATTCCATTTATTAAATTTCCATAATTCTGACCAAATTCCTTGAAACTTCTTTTTTCCTCACTTGACATTACATAATTATATTCTAAAAAAAGATTATCTTCTGAGACTTTTTCTTTAATAATCAATTTTAATGATTTGCTATCAAATCCACAGAATCTTTCAAGGAAATTTTGAAAAAAATCATTAAAGTATAAATAAAAAAATGTGGTATACGTTTTTTGTATGACTCTGGTTTTATTTTGAAGTTTAAAGGCTTCCCATTTAAATTGTATTTCGTTTTGAAATACTTCCAATTCATGATCTTTATTCCTTAAAATGTTAAAAAATGAGCTAGAATTTAATTTTAGGGAAACACCTTCATCCTTCATTCTGTCTCCCATTGTTTCAAGTATTTTATTTAGTCCTATGCTCGACAATTTGTATCAAAGAATAATTTAATTAGAAATGAAATCTGATTGTATTAACCCTAATATTATATAATATTAAATTATATTTCAGAAATAAAAATATTGGCTTATCAAAATGAGCACTTAATAATATTAAAAAATTTTCAAAATTTCGTCTATTTCAGAATAGATCATTGGCTCTATCTTATCATCAAGTTTTTTTATTCTCAAATCTTTTTCCTTTTCTGTAAAATGACCAATAATTTGTGCTTCAATGCCATCATCTCTCAATAGATCTACTAATTTATCAGAATTTATTTCCTCTAAAGCAATTAATAGTGATCCGGAAGAAATTGTACCGAGTGGATCCAAGCTAAAGATTTCACTTAATATTTTGGGTTCTGGTAATATGTTTATCTTTTTTTCATCAATTAACACGCCTAGATTTGAAGCAATTGCCAACTCCGCAATGCCAGTGGTTAAACCTCCTTCTGTTGGATCGTGCATGGCGTGAATATCAAATTTGCTGTTCGCTAAGAGAGCTTCCTTCATAATACTTATTCCTGGATGATGAAGATAACTTTTGCATTTTTCAATAAAAACATCACTGAATCCTTTTTTTCTTAATACTGCTTCTTTTTCTCTTCCAATTATTGAGGTTCCTTCTATAAATATTCCCTTTGTTAGAATTAAAGCATCACCTTGACAAACTCCAGAAGACTTAACCAATTTTTCTTTTGTTACTTCTCCTAATAATGATCCTACAATAATGGGGCGAACAAGCCCTGAAGTTACTTCAGTATGACCCCCTATAATTGTAATATTTAAGGAACGACACGTATCGTGTATATCCTTGAATATAGATTCTATTAAATCAGTTGAAGTATGTTTTTCAGGTAAAAGAATAGTAGATTGAAACCATTTTGGAGTTGCTCCAGTGCACACCACGTCATTAACGTTAATATGAACTGCATAGAAACCAATTTCGTCAGTAGCGAATGTAATGGGATCAGTTTTGGCAACTAGGTAATTATGACCCATATCAATTACTGCTGCGTCTTCTCCTAATTTAGAACCCACGATAACTCTCTCATCCTTAATTTCAAGGTCAGAAACATAGGTATTTAGGATTTTGTTCAGAAACTCGTGTTTTAATTTGCCCAACCCGAGTTTTTTATTAGATATCTCACTCATGAGCCAATCAATATTAGTAATGGTATATTATTTAAATCTCAAATTATTTTTTTTTTCCAAAATCTTCAATTTTGAAACTGGTAAAATTGGTCTAATATAAATTTATATAGCTTATGTATGATTATGATTATATAATTAACAAAATATAATGAGTTAGTGAAAATGGGATTCGGAAAATCATTCGGCTTTAGCTTACTCACGTATATTGGGCTAAATTTCCTTTTTGTAATTATTGTTGAGACAATAAGTGGTGATTTAAACACCACATTCAGTGTAATATCAGCTGATCCCTTTATAATAATTCTAATCTTGTTTGGACCTATTACTAATACCCCAGGAATGGTTTTTAATGGGATAATATTGCAATTAACAGGTATATTAGGCTTAGATGTACTAATTGGATTCATCGGTAACATAGTTTCGCTTTTTATAGCTGCCATTGTTGCTGGTAGGGTAGGTGAAAATAAGGGAGCAAGCTTTGGAGGCTTTTTGCTCACTGCATTTGTTAGTGTACTAGCAATAAGCGCTTTAGTTTATTTAAGCCCAGCAACTTTAACGGCTTATAGTTTACCTCCTAATATGACAACTATTGCCTTAGCATCAGTTGGTGGGATAACCAATGGCATCTTTTATGGAGCTTTTGCCCTGCTATTTACAAAAACTGAAATGTATTAATAAAAATTTTTAGTGAAGTAGGCATTTTTCTTTTTTTTTATTTAATATGCAAAATAGAATAAAAAAAGTATGTTTTTAACGTTTATTCTTCGATTTTATTATATTTATGGGCAAAAATGGAATGCATTCCAAACAAGAAGGTAAAAAACAAAAAGATGATAAAAATCCCCCATTGTTGTAAAAGAACGAATTCCTCTGTGACTACTCTGGAAATTAATTTAGAAATTTGTACATATAATTTCATAGTTATTAAAAACAATGCAATTGTGTCTACCTTGAAATAGCTTAATTTCTTCTTAATATATTCAATTCTATCATAGACCGTCCCTAAAATGTATAGTAACAAGACCACATCCATGAAGAATGATAGCATTATGTAGAATATATCAGTGGATTCATTGCTGAAAAATCGTCCATAGATGAAATCAAATATAAGATATAATATGTAAAAAGTCGTAAGAAGAAAGAACAGAGTGATATAGGCAGCAAATTTTTTAGCTATTAAAAGTCTTAAAAATACAATTCCCATTAAGATCAAATTAATCCACAGAATTATCCTTAATATTGAACCAGCTGCTTGCTGTAATGGTGTTAAATATTTGGTAAAAAAATTTACTGTAATTTGTAACACCCACCAATCCAATATTCCGAAAAAAATGAATGTAATTATTCTTAAGGATAATCTTGATTTTTTACCTTTATACAGATAATCATCGACTTTAGTAGCTGAATCCATGCATAATTTAAACCCAAAGAATGCGGTAAAGAATAAATTTGCATTCAACATTATAATGAAAAAGATACCAGAGGTGGGAGAGAAGATTGTTCCCCATAAATAAACTGCCATCCCCATAGACATAACAAAAATAATAACTGAAATGAACCATTTTACCTTTTCAATTGGTTTGAATAGTAATATTATTATAAAAATAATTTCAAAAAATAATAATCCTCCCCCAAAGGTAATGATTATTTGAAATAAAAAGGGTAATGGAAAGAAATTCAATATCAAAATAAGCAACCAAAGCAAAATAAAAGAGGCAATGATGAATATATAAAATGGTTTTTTAAATAGTTCCTTGAGACCCGTTATGAATGACATTTTTTATTCAGATATAAGAATTAAGGTATATCCAATTAATCTCTTTAATTCATTTTAAATTTGCTCTTGTTCTATAGATTATTAATGCATTAATATGTCTCACAAACTAAGTTTAATAAAAAGAGAATAATAGTATATGTAAAATCGAAATATTAGCGTTAATATCTCCATATCTTGAAAAAGCAGCTTAACGTAGTCATAAATACCGACAAAAAAGGAATTAATCATTGGTTTTGGGGCAATTTTGACAAATTTATTAAAATGAAATTGTTAAGAGGTCCCTCAATTTGAGTTCTGGAAAATTAAAAATAGCCAAGGATTCATTAGGGGGAGACTATCTCCTTGACCAGAAATTGTCTATCAAAGCTCCAAATAATTCCCTCTTTAAAAGAGAAAATTTAACTCAAATCATGCTTATTTCTGAAGAATTTAGTCAAAATTTCAAATATGTCAATTTACAACCACTTGATGAGGATCTATATGATATACTTCACAAAGTCATGGAAATACATCTTTCATTATCAAATAATAAAGATAAATTGTTAAGTAACAATCAAATTATTGATTATTGCATGCTTGAAAGGTATTTCATGAGGAAATATTTGAAAAAAGTAATAAAAAAGATTACATAATTACTAACGTGATTGCAAGTATTCAGAGTAATCACATAATAAGGACAAGCTTCTGGCTGCTTCACTCAGGGAGAAAAAGTATAAAATTCTTTGCTTATGCAATATTTTTTGAACATTAGAAAACTTCTTGGCACTATCTAAAGAATCTGAAATACTTGGTAAACTAAACGCAAAAGGTTTCCCACTTTTTTTTAACGTTTTGATCATTTTGGTAAACACGTAACTATATAAAAAGTGAGGCCATAATGGGGCTAGTAAAATGTCGATAAGAGGATCTTTAGCAACTACTTCAATACATTTAATGAAGATATCTACCACAAATCCAAGAGCACCAAGATCAATTGGATTCCTTATATTAACATTTTCTTTTGGTAAGATTTCGGAGATCTCTTTTTGTGATCCTAATGTCAGTTCTGGTACTTTCAATCCGTTTACCGCAAGTAAATCCGTTGCATTTACGGAAGAACCACCTCCAGGGGTGATTATTCCCACATTTCTTCCCTTTGGTAATAATTGTGGTACTAACAATTCAAATGTTTTAATAGCATTCCAAAATTCTTCTTCATCATGTACGATTACAGCTCCGGTTTGCTTAGCAAGCATATTCCATAATTTCATTTCGCTTGCCATGGCACCCGTGTGAGAAAATGCTGCACGCGAGCCATCTTTAGTGTAACCCCCTTTCCAAATTATTACTGGTTTACTTTTTGTGGTTTCTTTCAATTCTAAATAAAAATCATTCCCGTTTCCAGATCCAAATGACTCGAGATAGGCTGCAATGAGCTTTGTTTTATTATCGCTGTGGTAAAATCGTAAAAAATCAATAGCATTTAAATCAATTTGGTTTCCAAAACTTACTCCATATCGATATCTAAAATCACGCTTAATTCCAATATCTAATAGTTGAGTAAGATGCCCTCCAGATTGAGACATAAAGGATATTCCTCCAGGAATCCCTTTATGGGATGAAAACGAGAAAGCCATCCCAGTCTCTCCGTTAAATGGCCCTAAACAATTTGGACCTATAACATGTGTAGTGGAGCCCTTGATGATCTCTTTTATTTGATTTTCTAGTATAATTCCCTCTTTATCTCCAGTTTCAGAGAAGCCCGATGAAAAAATAATTACCCAGGGTATTTTTTTCTCTACACATTCAATTAGCACGCTTGGGATGATCTTGGTCTTAACAGAGATGTAAGCTGTATCAATAGGGAATGGAATGTCTAAAACGGAAGCATAACATTTCCAATCCATTAGTTTTTCATATCGTGGGTTGACTGGATAAAACTTGGATGTCCATTGAGACTCCTTAAATGCTGTTAGATATAACATCGATCCGAAAGCACTCTTCTCCGAAGCCCCAATGAAAGCAATATGTTCGGGATGAAAAAGACTCTGATCGATTTTGATCAAACGATGTTGATTTTCCATTATTTGATAAAATAATTAAAATGTTATATTTGTTATGAAATATGGTTCTAAACTTACATCTTTATAAAAAGTAACCGAAGGCAAAAATATGAAATTATATTTGGTAGGGAGTTTTTATAGTTCTCATTTAATTTATTCTTAGAATGGAAAAAAAAATCTGTAGAACAATTTGGATTTCGCCCTCTTTAGCTTGTTTTATATAATATCCTATGGATTTTAATTTCCTTTTCTCTTTTTAATTCTGAGTCATGAGTAAAGTTTATATGGAAAATAGGTCAAATTTTATAGGATGATTTATTGAGATAATATATAACTCAAACTGGATTAAGGGATAATGGGATTAGGTATTGATTTAAATTTATTAGATTCGTTCTCAAAAGGGACTAATCTCGAAAAAGTGCAAGACATATTTAATTCAATAATGTTGAATATCGAAGAGAATTTGGGTAGTAAACCATATGAAACTAATGTTAGGATTATCATTTTAGATACAGAAAAAATAGAATTAAATTTAGAAGATCCTTTTGAATTTGGTGTAAAACGTTCTCTTGATGATTATTTAAAAATTCAAATCTCATTCAAGTGTATAAAATTTATTCCTCAAATTTTGTTAAGAGAATGCTATAAATTGTTCATTATTCCTAAAAATCGAAAGAGTATTCAAGTTCAATTTATAGTCTACATGATAATAGAATCGGAACTCGAAACTTTGAATAACATGATAGATTGGAAGAAAACTATCAGAGGATATGAGAATTTTCAGCAGTATTTCACAGATAATGGTGATATGTTGGTAAAATTCTTAAAATTAGAAGATCCGGATACGAAAGAAAACATCATCCCGATTCTTTTTCAGCTGATTAACTCTCTCGAGCCAGATTTTCTCAATGATACTATTTTTGAGATCATTGTAATTGAATTCATGAATCGGATCAGGCTATATCTTCAAGATGATGATATTTTAGAAACCATAAAAGTGCTTAAAGAAATATTTTTTTCTGTTAAAAACTACCGAGCTTTACTTGAGTATCAAGATTACTTCAAGCAATTTAAAGAAAGTGGTTCAATAACAACTAACTTAAGTCTCCGCAAATTTACATCTAACGTGAGATGGCTAAATAAACATTCATTTTGTGCCCCTGATTACCATTTGGATTGGTTTACGATTAACATGGCGATCTATATCATCTATATTCGGTTCCATCCCTGTTGCAGGTGGAGAAATGTTAAAATGTTTATGAAGAACTTGCCATTTTCCTTATGGCCGCAACTTACTGCAATTGGTTATGCTCAGGAATTTTTTGGGTATATCATCATTCCTAATTCATACATAAAGGATCTGAAACAATCTCTTGAGTTTTTCAAAGGTACTGGTTTCTTTCAAGAAATTAAAATTTATGAACCCGAGACATTGCACTACTTCCTAAATCTTAATTATTACGGAAATCTTACTAAAATGGGCAAGTTCTTGCATGCTAAGCGAAAAGGATATCGCAAGGACTTCGAGCTCATTTTCAAGACAAAATACCAGAAAAAAGTAGTTCTGAAGGAACTTTCTTTACTTGATTTTATAATATTAGATAGAGTAAGAAATTTATCTTTTACAGGATTTGGATTTGAAAGAAGAGAATCTACTTTGAAAGATTTAAAATCAGATTTATTAAAAGAGATCTCCTATCAGAAAAATGTCATAGTTCAATTAAGAAACGTGATTGATCGGTTTTCTAAATCACCAGATCTAAAAAATATGTTTTTAGATTTACTTCAAAACAATAAAAGATATAGCTTCTTTACATTCACCGAATATATGAAACAAATTGTTGATTCTATTAGATTATCCATGGAAATTTTAGAAAAAAATTCATCTTTAACTAATCCTATTTCTTTTAATGAGTACATTAATAAGAAAGGAATCTCAATGGCACTCCATAAAAATTTTAATCTTAATAATCAACGAGTACGAGATTTACTGGTAAATAAACTCATTCCACTTTATTTCCGCAATAGAAATCTCTTTAATGAAGAATATCAAGCATTTTTACTGTTTTTTGAATATTTATTTATTTGCAGTGAACTAAAAATATATGATTTAAATTCATTGAAAAACATTCTTGAGAATCCAGATGCTTCAACAAGGATTTATTCTGCAAAAGAAGAAAAATTAGATTTGATATATAAGGAGTCCCAATTGAGAAATATAACAAGTACGGAAGTGGAGAATCGGCTTGAAGATTTTTCAACTTCAGTTCCCCCAATTATATCTCCAAAAATGCTGGATTCAATGATAACTGCTTTATATTCTACAATTTCATTCATTCTTCTGGCCAAAAATACAAGCAGAGTATTAAGTTTCCTAGAAAAATTAGCACACACTGTTCCACATTATACTTATTATGAATTGAAAGACATCAAGGATGATCAAAATTTTATTTTTTGTCGATTTGGAGTTCAAGGAATAGATACTAAAGGAAAATATGAATTCTTTTCAATCGTACATAATCATTTAAAAGAGGATTTAATAATTCTTGCTCGTTTCATCCACCAAGGTTTCTATTCTACCTTTTCCCGGAGGAATTATTATGATTTCATCGATGGTACGTTCTTTTATACTCCCAATCTTTATTCAGAATTCAAAAAATCGATTGCAGATCAATTTGGGAAAAATTTGACTCCTATCTATATTCAGGCACCTATCAATCCTGATAATTTTTGGATTAGTAAAATTCACTTAGAATCCTTTGTAGATGCATTAAACCAAAGTAGAATTATGGAACCTCAACATTTTGACTTGAATCAATTAGATCAATTGTTAAATTTTAATAGAAGATTAGAATATTATTTGCTAAATTCAAAAGCATATCAAGATTTAAGAGAAAAAGAATTCTTCCAATTTATAAATTCTATTCGAATCAAACCAATCCTTCCAGAATTTGGTTTACAGAAATATTACTTGTATTTTCAAGCAATAGATTTCAATGCAATCATACCTGAATTACTTCTTATAAATACTTTCACGTCTGTAAGATTTAATTCACCTAGATTTGATACATATTCCTTTTTGGTTAAATATATATTTCCATATAATACTCCAAATAAAGCATATTTAAACTGGCAATTATTCTCCAAGAAAAACTTCAATGAATATTGTTTATTCACCATCAAAAAAACTCATAAAATTTTTGATTTCTCCAAAAACATCACGCGGGATGGATATAGAATTGATTATAATCAATTCATTCAATATGTTCAAAAAATTTTATTTGATCCGTCATATAATCCCTATCATCCTAACTCCAGAACTTTGAATTTTGAAAAAACTAATTTTGATTCATATATATCACCTACAAATCCTAAATTTAAGGATCTATTGAAAATATTCAAGAGAAAATCTAATATCAAGAGTTTCTGGGCTACTAAAAAAGGAACACAATTAGAACAGGTTATTGTCAGGCTTCTAAAAAATAAATTAATCTATCCATCACTGACATTTAAGAATCTAAAGCTAAGAGAATGTCTATACTTCATCATACCTGACCTTAATGAGGAGCAAGTTAAAATTCTTATAAAATTATTCCAGTTTTTTAATGTTGTATCCATTAATGAGATATCAGGTGAATTTTTTGTTAATTCTTTTGATGAAATGATCACATTCAGCAATGGGTTGTTTATAAAATTAAAATTACCTGAAATGGAAATAAGCCCCTATGTGGATACGTGGTTTGAAGTATTTGATCATCTAAATATCAAACATTATATTTTTTTCTCCGAGTTATTCAAGACAAAGAAATGGTTACGTGAGATTTTCAAGGATTTTGATTTAAAACATAACTATCATCCCTTACTAAACCTACAATGGAATGATATTGACAAAATTTACAAAAATCATAAATTATTTGGCGAAAATTTCACACCACAATATCCGAAATTAAATCCAGAATAGTAAAAAGAACATAAGAATAGATACGGGTTTCTTCAAATAAAATTTTTTATTAATAGTCATACGATATAAAAAAAAGATTTGTATATACTTCTTTCTTTTTCTCTACTTCTAAAACATAAAAAATTAGATAGTAGGAGTTTAATTTATTATTTCTAAAAAATCGAAGTTTATATACAAGGTTCTAGAGAGATCAATACACCAAATAAGGTGTGAGGTAATATAGAAATGGATAAAAATAAAATTTTTATTGCGATTTTGTCAGCTTTAAGTGTGATTTCTCTTGGAATCGCTTTAAGTTCAACTTCATACGCCGTAGGCTCCTTTTTTCCAGGCGGTGGAGTTCCTTAATTAATCCACGTTGAGGAGTATGGATACATACTTTTATTTTCTTTTTTTTTTTTGAACAAGAACTTCTTACTCGATATTATGGGATTAGATTAATTGAAATTCAATACTTCTATATTGAAATAATTACTATCAATGATGAACTCAAAAATGACAGAAAGAAAAATTTATCTAAATAATAATGTAAAAACGTTGATTAGAATTGCTAAAACTTATAATATAGATGGGAAAATGACTTTATCAGATTTTAAAAAATATGCTGAAGAAGAAGAGATAATTGAAAAGAAATTTTATGCCCATTTTAATCAAGCTTGCTACTTAGGATACCTTAAAAGAGCTGACAATGAAGTGATCTTCATAAGAGATTACGATTAACTTAAAAAAAGAATAGAATAAAATAACATCCTATCAAAATCCAATTTTAACTTCCTTCCTATTTGTGAAATAGAATAAGAAAAATGCTATTAACTTCAAAAAAACAAGAATTAAAATTGGGATTGGATTTTCTCTACTAAGTTAGAAGATATGATCTCATCTTCTCTCAGAGACCGAATTTCTTGCAGAAATAGAGTTCTCAAACATAACGTTAAAGATTTCATTCGCTCTTTGTTCGATTAGCTCTCTTCTTTGAGCCTGACCTTTCTCAGACTTTTGGTATCTCTCCATCGCGATTTTACGCCATTTCTTTTCCCAGGATGGGAAACCAGTTTTAACATAGCGTTCCCGATTTGGAAAATCTTGGCAAATCCAATTAAACATAACAAAATATCTCTGAAAACCCGCCTCTGTCGTAAGCTTGCTCGATTTTATTCCTAATTTTCTTAGATGTTGAATAAATCTACCTTCCACGGCGTCTTGAAGGACTCCTTCTACAACTGCTGGCTCGTAGTATATCCCATTCTCTTCAAAATATTCTCTTACAAGATCAAAGCAATTACCACGACATAGAAGTATCCTATCACTGTCGTTATGATTAAGAATTCTAAGAGCTTTTATAACTACTTTTAGAATGTGCTTCTTCGGTTCAAGAATGTGTTTGTTGTTATCCTCGTCGTCTTTATAGAGGTCAACAGGAACCGATTGAAATATAATTTTTTCCGTGCTCGTATCACGGAGGCCAATAAAGGCATTTCCGAGAAGATCACCAGTCCCAGCGTCATCAATTTCTATTGTTCTTCCCTTCCACTCGCTGGGGTTAATAGTGGATTGGCACGACTCTCGCTCTTCATTATTTGAGACTCGGTCGTCTTTTTTTGTTTCTGTCTTCATTTTTTGTTTCTATGTTTTTAAATGTTTAAAAACATAAATACATTTCGATTTACTTTAGCTCAAGTAATATAGAAAAACACTTCAATCTGAATTCATGGAAAATGATCTGTTTTTTCGTTGATTTTTCTTAATGTAAACTTAAATTTCACGTTTATCTTTTTATAGATTATATATAAAATTTGAAGGATAATGATGGTGGATAAATTAAATAGAAAATTATTTTTCCAAAATCCAATGAATGGGATTTTAAATTGAACTATTCCTAGAATAGCTTCTTGAGGAATGTATATGATATTAGATTTATTGTATTCAAATAATAAATAGCCAGGACTTGATAATAATGTTCTATACATGCCATCAAATTCATATCCACTATTACCTCCTTTCGTCATAAAATACCAGCTTCCATTTATGTTTATTTTATCTATAACTGAGTGAATGAGATAAGAACTATTAGGGAAGTTACTCCAAAGTATTGGTGGAAAACCCTTATCATAAAAAAAGTGAGGACTTTTAATAATTACATAATCACCAATCAAAATTTCAGATGGATCTTTAATAGTTGAGATTATTAAATCATTTTGATTTAGGATTGGGTTCATGGAATTGTTTTTCACGTTAAGAAAATATGGATTCATCGTCAAGAAAATCTGTAAAAACAATATTATCACGCAAAATCCGGAGAAAATTAAGTAGGATTTAGATTTGATTAATTTATCTTTACCTCTCTTGTTTCTAAAGAGGTGGAATTGCCATTTCTTAGAAAATAATTGGTATAGTAACAATGAAACTATAAGAATTATAGAAATTAATAATCCATATTCTTGTAAATATCCAATAAAGGGGATTTTAAATATCACTACTCCCAGAATAGCATCTTGAGGTATGTAAATCCCATTTGATTCGTTATATTCGAATATAGAATAGTTTTCTGATTTAGAGATTGCTCGAATAGACCCATCGATTACCACATTATTATCTCCTTTAGTGAGAAAATACCAAGTACTATTAATTAGTCTCTTATCAATTACTCGATGAATGATTCGAGTATTATTAGGTATGCCCCAGAAATCAGGCTCCGCGCCTTGATCAGTGTGATATTCAGGGCTTTTAATTACGACAATGTCACCATTTGGATAACCTGCTTGGATGTTTGCTGGTTCTTTATCAATTATAATAACTAGATCTCCTTGATAAAGATTCGGCTCCATAGAGCTCCCTTTTATTATATAAACGGACTCATTGAAGATAATTATTGGTGTTAATACAAGGGTGACTACTATGAGTATAAAAAAAATACAATTCGCTTTTTTCATGACTAAAAATGATTTAAACTTAGAATATAAAAGCCCCAATTTTTTGAAAAATCCACCATGTTTAAATAACGTTTTATAGAATAGGATGTATCGTAAATTGATTATTCATAATATTACGTTAGGGGTTCAAAAAAGTTGAGACAAAGGGCAATAATTTTCATCGACCATGCAAATCTATTTTATAACATTGAAAATCTTCAAATTCGGATAGATTATAAAAAATTTAAGGATATTTTAGCACGTGATCATCACCTCGTAGGGGCTTTTATGTATATGGGCATTCCCGAGCAGGTTTTTCCCAAGAAGCTAAGTTTTCTCAGATATTTGAATTCTCAAGGATATATAATTCAAACAAGACCCATCAGAGTAGTTGCAAAAGGGAAGAAAATGCAAAAAGGACTCGACATTTTCATCTACAGGGACATTGTAGAACTTGCTGATGAAGATATATATGATAAAGCAATTTTGGTATCGGGTGATTCAGATTTTATTGAAATTGTTAGAAAATTACGAGAGTTAAAGAAAACGATTGAAATTTGGAGCTTTAAAGCGTCATTATCTCATGAACTTCTCGCTGAGGTTGGCAAGGAAAATGTATACTTCATTAATGAGATTTTGGGGGATATTAAATCGGAAAAAAAAAAAGAAAAAATTGTTGTTTAAAAATGAGTTATCTTTATATATGCTGGTCCCAAATAATTATTGTTTTTTTTTCAATGTTTCACTAAGAGAGAATGGGAAGAAGAACTGAAACAAAATTTTATCCATTCGCAAAAAAATTACCCCTTTCTTAAAAAGCAGCTCTTCTCCCTAATTCTCTCTTCTAATTTGCCTTAAAATGGTAATTTTTAATTACCATTCATAATTAATTCTAAACATAATTATTCATAATAAAATCAAATAAAGTCAAATTAAATAAAGAGATGATTAAATAGTGGGACGTGCATCACCATTGGATATCTATTCGTTATTGGATAAATCTAATTGTAAAGATTGTGGTTATGATACATGTATGGCTTTTGCAACGGACCTTTTAGAACGCAAGATCCACGTAAAGGATTGCTCGCATCTCATGACAGATCCAAAGCAAGCTAAAAAACGGGATAAACTCGCAAAACTCATTACTCCACCTCAAAAGCCTGTTATCATCGGCACGGGAGAGAGGGCAATTACTGTGGGTGGTGAGGAGGTTTTAATGCGTCACCAATTAACATTCTATAATGAAACTGGGATTTTCATAGAAATTTCGGATGATGACCCTGATTTGGAAGAAAAGGTAAAATACTTGGCGAATTTAACTGTTAGTAGAATTGGAGAGGTCCTAAAAGTTAATGGTATAGCATTAAGGAATGTATCCGGAGATAAAGAACAATTTAAGCTTGCTGCAAAAAAATTAGCAGATGTATCAAATTTACCTATTATTTTATGTTGCTTGAATTCTGAAATTCTTTTAGCTGCTGCAACAGATATCAAAGAGAAAAATCCATTACTCTACGCTGCAACTAAGGATACTTGGGAACAAGTTGGAACATTTGCAACTCAATATAATTTACCAGTTGCAGCAGTATCAACAAATATTGATGAATTGCTATCACTTAGTGCAACTCTCCAACAGTTAGGAGCAAAATCCATTGTTTTAGACGCTGGAACTTACTTTGGTGCCGGTAAAGTAGCAGTAACTTATGATAATATAATGGAATTAAGAACAGCTGCTATCGATAAAGAAGATGTGAATGCAGGTTGGCCTGTTATGGGCGTACCAGCAGCTTATTGGGCACAAACTAAAGTTGATGATAAAAAAGACTTGTGGAGGCATCAGTTTGAAGAAATAATTATGGGTGCGATCATGGAGTCTATTGGAACAAGTCTTATTATACTGCATACTGGTCAAGAACAAGATGAAATTTGGGCGCTTTTAGCATTAATGACTTTAAGGCAAAGCGTGTATAGTGACCCACGGATATATCCTGCTGTAGATCCAGGCGTTTATAAAATCGGTGAACCAGGAGATATGGCTCCAATTTTCGTCACAAGCAATTACCGAATGACAAAAATTCCCGTTGAACAAGATCTTCAAGGTGCTAATATTAATTGTTGGTTATTAGTAGCCGATACAGAAGGGATTGGTATTGAATCTGCAGTTGCTGGTGGTCAATTCTCAGCAAGTGGGATCGGAGAGGCAGTTAATGAATTCAAACCTTTTGAAAAAGTCAAGCACCGAATACTAGTTATCCCCGGAATGGCCGCTCGTATTAGTGGAGCTCTAGAAGATGAAGTCAATGCTTTTGTTGTAGTAGGACCAAGAGATAGTTCCGGTATTTCAAAATTCATGGAGACTCAATGGAAACCTGAAGAATTTATGAAAGAGTATGAATCTTGGGAAAAAGAGTAAACATCTATCTTTTTTTCTATTTTTTATATTATGTTATATTGTTTTTTAAGAGATTTTCGATAAGATTGATCGAAATATCATTAACACTTTTCACTATTATGGAGTTATTAGGCTTTTCTTTTTTGAGTTCTTCTTCATCATAATGACCAGTTAAAACCCCTATAAAAAAACACTCTAAATTATTTGAGAGTTGTGCATCTTTTGGATGATCACCAACTACAATAATCTGATAACCGGGAAATTTGTTAGAAATTATAGTTTTAAATGATGGATCAAGCTTCCCTAAAGTTTTTCTTTCAGGAATTTCTCCCATAACATACTCAAAATAATCTCTAATTTTTAAATACTGCACAATTTTCTCTGCTATTTCTTGCTTTTTAGAAGTGATCACGCCTAATTGGAAATTGTGTTTCTTTAACATTTTAAGAATCCTTTCGACCCCTGGTATCAGATGAGCTTGGAAAATTCCTTTATTACTATAAAATTCACGAAAAGCTGAAGATAAAATAGAGGGTTCCATGTTAGAAACCTTTACAAACATTTGATCTAAAGGTTCCCCAATCATTTTTACAATCTCATTTGGCTTTATCCGAGGGATATTGTATTTATTTAGGGCATAATTGAATGAATTTACAATTCCTTGACTATTATTTATTAAGGTATAATCTAAATCAAAACTAACGAGAATTTTATGTACTTTTGTCATAAATGTTCACAACATAATTGTTGCTCCAAATTATCAGATAATTAATAGCGAATTAGAGTTTATAACCTTTAAAAAGACGCAGAAGATACATAATTTCTTCAGAATTTTCAATTATTCTTTGGAGGGAGTAAGAGAATTTCTCAAATTCAATTGGTTTTCCTTGACTTATCCAAGCAATCATTGTTTCAACCAATTCTTTATATTTTCTTTCAGTAATTCCATTAGAATTTAATTTTGATATTATTTCTCGAGCTTTATCAATTCTTCCATTTAAAATTGAAGAAATAGCCGCTAAAACATAGGATTGCACGATATGTGATTTTCCGATTTCTTTTAAATTTGCCGCTTTATAATAATATTTATAGACGTTCCTTACCATTTCCTTGAGGAGAAAATCTTTTGCTGTATCAAGCTTCTGATAAAATTTGATGCTTTCTAATATTAATGTTGCAGCAGTATAAAATTGCTTATTTTTTAAACCTTCTTTTGCTATAATACTTAATCCACGCACAATTTGGTTGAACAATCCATATTGGTTATATTCTAAATCTCCTTCAACCGCTATATCATATGCGTTTAAATAACACTCTGTTGAATCATTAATATTACCATCTATCCAGTATTCATCAGCTGCTTTTACAAAATGCTTGTAAGTCATATTTAAGTTATTCATTTCTTTAAATGTAACAGCTGCATTAAAATAGTTAACTGCTGATTCGTCATAATCTTTAATTTTTTCGGAATAGTTGCCTGCTAATACGAAACAGGAAGCAGACTCAATTAGATTATTATTGATTTCTTGATAACAAAGAGCAGCCCCTCTGTAAAATGTGGCTATTTTTTGAAAGTTTTCAGGTATTTTTTCTAAATTTTCTGCCAAATTTATATAAGCTCCCGCTTCTTTCTTAGAATAATTGACAAATTGCTTGTTATCATCTATTGATTGATAAAGTTTTCTTAAAACTTGAGATAATTGCGCAACCGTCAAATTGTCATTTTTTTCTTCATATTCCTCAACTAAATCAAGGAAGTACTCAATACCATCTAAAATTATATTATTAGAACGATCATAATCGTCTAATTCTTGAAAACATGAAGCAATTTGTTGATAAGAATATGCTAGTAAATCGAAATAACGTAGATTTTTTGATACTTCAATCACAAATGCATAAAATTTGGTAGCTCGTTTGTAATCTAAAATTTTTAGATATAATTCCGCAATGTTTTGGTAATTTTGAGCTAGCTTCCTAATTTCATTGAAGTCCTTTAATAATTTAGTTTCTTGTTTTAAAAAATTAATACTTTTACGAATATTTTTTCTTTCGAGTTTTTGATCTTTAAATTTATCAGCATGCAAGTCAGCTAAACGAATATATATTTCAGCAATTTCGTGCAATTTAGCTTGAAGTTTATAAAAAGAGATTTGTTTTTCCCAATATCTATCTACTAATTCAAATATTTTTAATGACTTTGAATGATCTATTTCTTCAATTAAGGATGCGACCGAATAAAGGAATTCTCCGGCTTCAAGAAATTCCTCTGTTTCGGCAATTCTATTAGCTAAATTTGCTGATTCTTCCATTATTTGATTGATTATTAAATTTAGATCCTCATTATTCTTATTAATTCGGCCTTGATCAATAAAATCTCTTAATTTTTCTAAGTACTCTCCATTATCGATGTAAGATTCTTGAAGTATTTGAGATCAACCCGTATATAGGATATAAATGTTATGAAATAAAATTTAGGTTACCATAAAAAGCCTTTTATTTTACTGAAAATATATTAATTCGAATGAGAATTTGCTCAAAATTCAAACCAGACTTCTCTAACGACAATTATTAGATTTTTTGCTGAGAAAATGAATCGAACCCTTTCGTATTAACACCTTTCAAATGATAGGACATAATTTTAAATAGGAATACAGTTTTAATTATAATAGTTCAAATAATTAAGTATTAGGTGGAAAAATTATAAAACAGACTCATGAACTATTAGAAACTGGAATTTATGATATATATAAACCAGAAAAGGACATGTTGGTTAAAGATCTCTTGAAAGAGCTCAATTTGGAGGGAAAATGTTTTGGCATCTTAGTAAATGGCAAACATGCCGATGAGGATACCGTTATTAGGATGACAGACGATATTGTGATACTTCCACATATCGCAGGGGGATCTTAAAAAAATCTATAATTCTTTTTGTCTCTTCTTTTAATATATTTCATTATAATGTAATTTTCATCAGATCTTCTGCTAAGATCGTATTTGGAAACAATTTTTTCGCATCTTCTAATAAAACTACAGCATCTTCTTGATATCTAGAAGAAATATGAGTTAAAATTAACTTCTTTGCATTCATTTTCAGAGCACTTTTTGCAGCATCCACCGAAGTAGAATGCTTTTTTTCTTCTGCAATTTTTTTTAGTTCATTTGAAAATGTGGCTTCATGTATTAACACATCTGAATCTTTTCCAAGTATTATTAAATTATTAGATGGTAATGTATCACCAGAATAGGTGATTTTTCGACCTGGTAGTTTAGGTCCTACGATTTTTTCTTTTTCAGGATTTATTTTACGATCTCCATATTCTATAGTTTTACCTTCCTGCATTCTTTTCCATAATCTCCCTTCGGGAATTTTTAGTTCATTTGCTCGTTCAGGATTGAATTTTCCACTTCTCGGTTTTTCAAGAAAAGAATAAGCAAATGTAATAACCGAATGTTCAACAGTCGTAAACTTCAGTGAATATCTTTTTCCGTCGAAAATTATGTTATTTTCAATTTTTTCTTCACTTATTGGCGATTCTGAATCTAATCCATCAAATTCAATTATTACGTTTTTCAAAGGATCAATTTCGGTTATTTTAATTGGATAATTTGCTTTAAGTCCAAGTATTTTTTTATGAAGGAAAAGATATAAAAATAGATTTCTTGGACCATATATTTTAAGAGGAGCAGCTCTCTCGATTAATCCAAATCGAAATAATAATCCGGGTAAACCAATAATATGGTCTCCATGAAGATGCGAGATTAGAATTTTCATTGGTTTATTAAATTTTAGCCCTGCTTCAATAATTCTACGCTGTACGTCTTCTCCACAATCAAAAAGAATTAGTTCGTTGTGATATCGTAAGGCGACGGAAGGCAAATTCCTCTCTTTCATAGGGATTGCTGCTGCTGATCCTAATATAATAATATCCATGTAGAATCATTGTTTCAAGTATTTTTTCTTAATTGGTTAATTTCTAACCGTTGTTGAATGTTTTGTTTAGTTAAATCCTCCACCATACTTTTCAATTCTTGAAGTCTCAATTCATTTGAGGGGTTCTCTTCTTGGATGTTAGTAGAATGCAGATGAGCTTGTAATTTCAAGGTCTCTAAATTATTACGCAATTCCTTAATGGAATTGTCTTTTATTTGAATTTGTGTTTCTAAATCCTCAAAACGTCTTTTTATTCTTATAGCTTCATTCTTGATTGTTCCAATTTCTTCTACTTTTGTCTTTAATGCTCTTTTAGCATCATCTAATTGCTGTTGTAAGAAACCGGCCAAATCTCTTTGCATTTTTAATTTATCAGTAGTACCGAGATGGGATTCATTTGCAAGAGGAGAACTAGTTTTATTTTGAACTTGAATCCCTTTTAATTGATCTTGAAGGATATTAATTTTTGATTTGGATTTATTTAACTTGTCCTGTAATTCTTCAACTGCTTGTTCTAAGGGTTCCTCTTGATGACTATTTTTTTTACTTAATTCACTTTTTAAAGTTTTAATCTCGTCTTCTAATTCTTTAACTCTTTTTTTACTTCCATAGTCTTCAGTTTTACTCTTCGGTTGTTTTGCATTGATTTTAGATTTTAATTTTTCATTTTGCTTTTTTAAACTATTGAGTTTCTCTTGTAAATCCGTCAATAGATTCTTAGTTACGTTATTTCCATCTCTTAGATCATCAAGTTTAGTATGTTTGGAAAGTTTTTCTTCTATTTCTTGGATTTTTTCCCTTAGATTTTCGATTTCCATATCTTTGGCTTTCAATATACCTTGAAAATCATCGTTCCCACCACCATGCTGTTGATATCTCCTAATTATTGATTCTTGCTTGTTTATTTTTTCTTGTAGCTCTTTTACTAAGACGTTTAAAGGAGTTTTTTCTCTCAAGTCCTCAACATTAATAACCGTGGAGGGAGAATTTAGCCCTTTTATTTTTTTAAGTTCTTTTTCTTTTTCCATATTTTCTATCCGTAAATAACTCATTCGAGTCTTGAGTTCCCTCATTTCTTGATCTTTTGCTTCTATATCCAGTTGTAATTTAGTTTCTTTAACTTTCTTTCCCTTTTTTTTGGAGTCTTTATCGGGTAGAAGTTCTCTCAATTTGATTATCTCATCTTCAAGGATATGGGTTTTTTCTGAATAAAGAACGATTTCATTGTTTTTTTTATTGAGTTCCTTAGTTAACTCATTAATTTGCGCACTTAAGGTATTGAAGTCTTCGCTATCATCTTGAGGAACCATGATTTTCACTTATTAAAAAAGAACGATTTTAATATATATTTCATCTAATATTACAAATTTAACTTTTACCATTCACATTGCATCAATATATTTCAAAATCCTTAATTGAAAATATTTTGATTTTTTTTATGAGAGAATAAAGACTTAGATACGTAAATACCAAAAATAGACTAAATAAAATTCCAATAAGAAAGAATGGAACATATAGGGGGGGCAAAGTAGCTCTATCAAATAGGACTAAAGTATTCAATATCATTCCGATCCCTAAACTCAAAAATAATGATGGGGTTATGACATAGAACGCCTCAAGAAATAATATTCTTTTAATGCTTCTATAGCTAGAACCCATCGCTCTCATAATTAAAAAATCTTTTGCCTTATCCATAATCCCACTTTTTTGATAATTATATATTGATAATAAGGAAATTATCAAAAGAAAAACAATAATAATATTCGGAACGAGATCTATATTTGTAATAAATTCTTGATTTTTTTGAAATACAGAAGCTAGTGAAAGAAATGTAAAATTTTCTCCTAAATTTCCAGAAATGATAAAATTTAATTGATCTTCAATTTCAGCATTGATTTCAGATCCTAATTGCAATTGGATAAGATTTATTTCCTGACTTGTGAAATTCAGTTCTTCTCTCATTATCTCACTATCGATATAACCCGCATAACCACTATAAAACGTATCTACCACTATACCTGATATATGAAAAGTATGTTGAAGCTCTTCAATTCTCATACTTTGATCAAATGGTGAGTCGAAAAAGTTATATCCTAAACCATCACCAATAAACATATTCACATATGAATCAGAAGGAGTAAAATAAGCGCCTTCTAATTCAAAATTCTGAATTAAATTACTGATATTAACTCCTAATATAGGGAAAGTCCCTGTTCTCTCTTGACCAACTATTTGATAACCACCATCTTCAGGATATACATATCCGTTTAACTCGCTTACATCGCTGAAACATAGGAGTCGTTCATCTATTTTTGAAATTTCAGGAATAAGAGTAAATTCTTCAATATCAGATAAATTAAATAAATATTG
>Ga0315536_1000025_pt1 | contig 60443 bp, 94 predicted proteins | sample SalMarSW160230MG_FD_203093 | JGI IMG/M metagenome (GOLD analysis project Ga0315536, IMG submission 203093) | Salt marsh sediment microbial communities from the Plum Island Ecosystem LTER, Massachusetts, United States - Salt Marsh Sediment SW1602-30 ...
TTGTAACTGTTTTATATATCTCTCTAATTCTTTCTATTCTTTCTATTTGATTATTATTTGGTTTTTGGTTTGTCATACTTCTTATAACTTCATCATATTTTCTCATAAAATTCTCCTTAATATTTAAGAGTATAATTAATATCGTGCCCTCTACACTATAGATTTTTCCCAGCTGAGTAAGGATTCGAACCCCTAACTTATATTAACTATATTCTTATATTTTAATTTATAAAATTTCTTTTAATTGCTCTGGAGTTCTTGCAAAGTCTCCAGAATCTAAACCTGTTGAATTACCTAATTTATAATGCCATTCAATAATACGTGGCATCAATGTTCTAAATAAATAAAAATCTGTAGTATGGTCAGAAATAGCACAACCTAAAGATAATTTCATTTTCATATAATCATCTTTATTTGCTGGATAATCACTTATACACCATAGTTGTGTTACATTCTTTTTTCTTTCAGGCAGCCACAACGGTGTATTTCCTGAAATATAAAGTTGTATATTTTCAGGAATACTAGGAATTAAATAATCTAACATTCTATTATTAGCAATTTTAACAAATGGTATATCATGAAGTAGTAAAAAATCTAATGATTCTTTATCAAAAACAGATGCAGTTACTTTATATCCTAATTCATTTCCATATTCATAAGCAAAATTAAACATTTCTTGTTTTAATGAAATATTTATTCCTGCTCTATTAAATAGCTGCCATTTAACAATAATTTCATGTTTATTTCTATCAATTCTTTTTAATTCATCATACATCTTTCTAATATATGATTTCTGATTTTTACAAGTATTTCCACTCCCAAAATCTAATATAATTCTCGACATATTTATAACTCCTTTTCATTTTTATACATATAATCAGTTATAATTGCTATAATTTCAGCGATACTGTTATTGGGTAAACTGTAATAAATAGGAATACTTACTATTTTATTTTTAATCATTGCTGTATATGGACAATTTATTGAATATCCCTGTTGTTTATAATAAGGATGGTCATATACAGGAGGATAATGAATTGTACAATTAATATTTTTAGATTTCATATGCTCAATAAATGAAAATCTATTTTTTACTTTTAAAACAAATAGATGCCATACATTTTCATTAATTTGTTTTAAAGTTATATTCATATTTTTAAATGCATTTATGTAACCATTTGCAATTTTTTTTCTTCTTTCTATAAATTTATCTAGCTTTTTTAATTGTGATATGCCTAAAGCTGCATTTATTTCAGGCATACGATAATTATATCCGAGGTCGAATTGTAAATTATCATATTTTTCATACCTGCCATGATTTCTAAATGCTTTTCCTTTTTCATGAATCCAAGATGTATTTGTTAAAAATGCTCCACCTTCACCAGTTGTAATATTTTTGACTGGATGAAAACTATAACAGATTATATCTGGTCTACTGAGAATAGAATCTTTTTTTATTGCTCCTAACGCATGGCACGAGTCAGAAATAAAAAACAAATTATATTTATCACAAATTCTTCTTAATTGATTATAATCGACTAATTGACCCCCATAATCAACTGATATTATCGCCTTAGTTTTTTTTGTTATCATATTTTCTAATGTAGTCATATTAATTAAAAGCGATTCGTTAACATCACAAAAAACCGGAATTGCTCCCATATATCTAACTACATTCGCAGTAGCGACAAATGTCATTGATGGAATGATTACTTCATCACCTTGTTTGATTCCAACAGCATGTAAAGCAGCATGTAAAGCAGCTGTTCCACTATTTACAACTATTCCATATTTAAACCCAGTATAATTACATAAATCTTTTTCGAAATTATCAATAATTTTTCCACCAGTCAAAGAAAGTCCTAACAATGATTCTGTTACTGCCTGAATGTCGTCATCATCAATATATTGATGTCCATAGCTTATCATTTCTTTCATATTAGCTTCCTCATTTCCGATTGTTTTAATTCATCTCTTGAAAATATATATATTTTCTTAATAGGTTCGTTTAATATTCTTTTTAAAAAAGCTCTTCCGAAACTGCCTGTTCCCCCTGTTATTAGAATCTTTTTATCATCAAACATATTATTCAATCCTTTCAATTTTTAACATTATCTTTTTGTAAATAAATAACATTCCTTTCACGAATTCATTATCTATTGAATCTTTTTCTATTCCTGCTATTTCTTCCTCAATATATTCATGCAGATTATCAAGTCCTTTATCTGTCTTTTCTTGTTGCTCTTTTACCATTTCATATAAAGCGGTAATGTTTTTTATTTGTTCTTCATAGCCATTATCATTATCAGAACATTTTACTGAATTTCTTGACTCTATTTCTTCATCAATAAAATCTAAAATAAAATTTTGACATTCAACAACATCTATTAAACATTTCATCATATCAACTATATTTTCAAGTGCTTTGTCTTTAGTATTAATCTCCTCTAATCTAGTAATTAATCTAATATTAAATTTTTTTTTATTTCTTATATATTCAGCTGTATTATTTTGAATAGGAATGTCATTTCCATCTTTATTATTGTTCTTCATATTTAATTCCCCAATCTTTTATATAGTTTTTTATAAAAAAGAAACTATTAAGAATCTTTTTTATAAATCTTTCTCAATAATAAAATTAATTTATTATTATCCATATCAAACAAGATAAAATTTATTATTATATATCCCAAATTTATTGAAAAATCGAAACATTTATCATGTATATTTGCTCCATTTGTACTTATTCTCCAAATTCTGCCTACTCCATTAATAGACCAGTGCTTTTTCATATTAGCTATTTTAAAATATATATCACTCTTTTTATTCCATTTTTCAAATATAATCATTTATTTTCCCTTTTTCTTTTCTGCTTCTACTGCTCTTACCCATTCCTTGAAACTTCCAACATTACCGCACTTTCTACATTCATAATGACCTTTTTCAAGTATTAAATCATCACTTCCACATTCAGCACACTTTCCATTCGCTTCTTTCATCATTTTCAATCCTTTCTATAATTTATTAATTGATTTATCAAACTTTTTACATACCACATAGTTAATATAAAACCCCTGATTTAATGAGCTTTTTTAATCTGTTCTCTTGTGTATTTTCTATGTAAAAATTTATTTTTTTCTAAATGTTCCCTTTGTTCTTTTTGCCAAAAATTAATTTTAGCTTGTGAATAGTCTTTTCTATTATCATTTAAAGAAACTGACTTTCTTCTTTTCCATGTTCTTATTTGTCGTTCTATTGCTCTTTGTCTTTGTTGTGCTTCATATGCTATTTGTTGAGCTTTATTATATCCATGCTCGTCTATAAGCTTTTGTTCGTATGGATTAACCCTTGGCAGCTCTTCTGGTGTTATACATTCGAAAAATGCGGATACATCATGTACACAATTGCAATGAAAAAGACCATTTCTTATTGCATCATCAATACTTTCATATTTATTACTTTTCCCATCAATAGAGAGCGTTACACCTTCATATGGTATACACATTTGACAAGCTCTAAAATGACTAGATACTATTACTAAATTATAATCATTTTGCATTAATCTATTTAAATTAGCTTGAAGTCCACATCTAGCGGTAACAGTTCGGCCAACTGTTTCACAATAAGAATCAATACTATATCTAGCCCCATTTTTATATGTAATAGTTTGAAGTCCTCGCTTCGCAAAGTCATCCAACATAGCTTGCGAAAATTTACGCCTTGTGAAAATGTCTGCTTCACTATAAAAATTTTCACCTGACATAATTGAAACTTTTTTAAATATATCATTCGAAGCTCTTAATATTTGAAATTGCTGTCCATCTAAACTGTAATAAGCTGCCTGTCTAAACACTCCAAAAAATGTTTTATGGTCTGCATACTTTCCAGAAAACAACATACTAATTTGTCCAGATAATTCAGGAATACCGGGCGGTGGGGGGAATTTCTTTAATAAAAGTCTGCCATCTGATATTTTAGAAGTTATGGCAACACTTTTTCCAGCTGCTTTTATTGTATTTTCAGCATCATGAATTCCTTTAAAATAATCTTCGGCTAAGTCATTATTCGCCCATAGCTTCCATTTTTTATCAAAATTAGAAGCTATTATTTTTATATTTCTTTCATATATCTTTCTATATTTAATTATATTTTTGGGGTCTTTTATAATTACTTTATGTAACTTTACTAATTCTTCACTTACTAATAATACAACTTGTTGAGCATCATATATAAGTATATCCCCATATTTATCATAATTTTGCTGATTCAATTCATTTTCCCTTCTTTTTCACATTTAAAAAAATATTCTGAATTTTTACATCCAACAATTTTCATATAACTATTCGCTACGGTTAAAAATAATGTTGCCTTACTTATAACATTGTTATCATAAGACATTTCTTTGTTTGAATCTAAAATTCTTTTTCCGATTTTAAATTCATTACATAATAAGTCATAGCCTTTTATATAATAAGAATAACCTTCTATTAGTAAATTATGTGATTCTTTGTAGTTTTCTGGAACTGTCATTGCTTTAAATTCATCAGATATCTTTGTCATTTTATTTAATATCGGTCTATAATTTGGTACTTTCATCTTTGCAACATTTTCTGAATCACTTAACGCAATAGCTGCCTCATTTGATAATTGATATATTTTAAATCTATAATTGGCCTCATTTTCAGTTTCCCATTTAAATCTTATAAACTCGTATTTCCCATTCATATTCTCAGCTCCTTATAATAATATTATTATTATACTTTATTCTATTTTAATAAACAAGGTATAATAATAATTATTATATTACCTATTCTTTTTTATTATCATCATTTTTATTATCATCATTATTATTATCATTGTTATTATTATCATTGTTATTCCCTGTAAATAAGATATCAGGAGTTGTCCCATTTTCTTTTAATATCTTATCTACTTCTTCCAATATTGAAGATTCTTCCCAATCTGGATGCTGTAAAGCTACTTTTGTAAATGTGGAAATAGCTCTAGCTTGGTCTAGATTTCTTATAACCTCGGATAATTCTTTTTGGTCAGTTATAATTGAGTCTTGTAAATCAATAGCAATTTCTTCTAACTGATAAGATGTATTTAAATTAGAAGCTATGTCGATTTTTTGCATTTGATTAATTAGTTCCTTTATTGCAGGTGTCCAATATCTACTTTTCTTTTCTCTAGTTAATTGACTTTTATGTTCTAATATCTTTAAAGCAGTACCAGAAGCAACATTCCCAAAGTCACCTAATCCAAAAGTTTGTGGACTATATCCAGATTGTGTAATTATTTGAAAGAATAGTTGTTCGCAAGTTAATTTATGTTCTTCAACTCGTAATTCAAATTGAACTTCCTCAATCGGTTTCACACCAGATGCATCACCCATTTTCCAATTTGTTAAATTTAACTTAGTAAAAGCTTTTTGATATTTACTAAATGTATTCAAATAAGATGTTTCCCCAGTCGCTTGATTAGCTGTTTTTGTCAATAGTTCTTCATCTATAAATAATTGGGCCATACCTAGTTCAATATCTCTCATCCAGCTACTCCAAGCAATATCTAATGAATCCATTAATGTTAAACTTACCGAGTAATCATTAATTCCAAGATATGAACCAGGTATTATTTTATTTGGGCGTTGATTTGGAACATATACACAACCAAGACCATTTATATTGTTATATTCTATATTTTCAAGATATAAATTAGCTGTTTCATCAATACTGTTTATGTCTTTTAATTCACCGATTAAATTATTTGTACCTTCATAAAGTTCGTATTCTATTAATAAATTACTTTTGTTTCTACTTCTTTTTTCAAACAGTCTCCAAATCTTTCCATTATCTGTTTTTCTAATTTCTCTAAATGTTATTACTTCCCATAATCTTCCACGCCAAAATTTAGGGAAAAATTGAGATGGAGTCAATACACTTACTAAAGGAAGTTTTAATAAATCAGGCTCAACATCTATTTTTAATAGGCAGCCAGATAATGCAGCTGCCAATTCTGCACCTTCAAGTAATAAATTTTCAAATCCATTTTCAGCTATAAAAGAATTTATTCTTTGTCCCCCCATAGTATCTTTTTTATATTTAAACTGTGGTAGTTCACTAAATAATAAATTTGCCGAAGTACCTGCAATATCATCAGCAGCTGGAAGATGAACTAAACCTTCAAAATCTTTAATTCTCGCCCACATTTTCGCTTGGGCGATTATATCTCCTACAGCTGTAATATTATAGTATTCATATAAGTGAGCTGGTTCTCCTGAGTACCATGCTCCCCATTCATCATATTTATTAAACCAAAATGACCATTCATCTGGCGGAAATTTAGTTTTCGATGCAAAAAAAGACATATCAATTCTCCTTTTTATTAATTTTATTTTTTAGTTTGCCAGCTATATATTTTATATCCTTTTCTAGCAAATTCATTCCAGTAAACAACATAAAAAGTTGCCTGTCCTACTTGTTCTTTATTTGTTCCGTTAACAGCTGAATATCCTTTATCAATATATTCAATTATATCTTTAGTTTTTGCAATTGCACATGTCATCAAATTATTATTGCTCTTACGTATATAAGCATGTACAGTATAAAAAGGATATAAATAACCATTTTTAATTGCATATTTTCTTTTTTCAAATTCTGTTAATACTCCTGATTCTCTTTGTTTTCTTATTGTAAAAGTATTAAATGATTTGGCATTTGGAAACTTAATATCATCGATAATCTGAATTCTACTTGCAATTCCTCGCAATCCTCTTTCAAAATCAATATGCCAAGAATCAATTCCACTTAATTGGTCTAGTATTAATTTCATTTTATCAGTAGTTTGACCTTCAACAATTAAAAATTCTCCTTTTAATATTTTAGCTATTCTAGGTTTAATTATTTGTTCAAATCGATTACTACTTAATGTTAAATCATTCATAACTGTTTTATTCATTTAATTTACACCCTCTTTTAATTGCAATTTCAACATTTTCTTTATTTATATCGCATCCAAAACCTTTTCTATTTAGCTTATTTGAAGCAATTATAAAAGTTCCAGTACATGTAAATGGGTCTAAAACAATATCGTTTTCTTTAGTTGAATGTCTTATTAATCTTTCTGCTAATTCAAGCGGTTTTTGCCATGTATGATATCTATCCCCTATTCTACCATCAGGAGCATTAATCGATTGAACTGCCCATTGTTCATTAGTAATAGGACAATCAAAATATTTATTTTCAATACCTTTATAAAATAAAATATTTTGATAATTTAATTTATATCTATCTTTAGGGTTATTGCCTAATGTATTTTTATATTCCCATACTAATATTTGTTCTAATCTAATATGTTTTGAAATTTTTGCGTTTAAATAAGCTTTTACTTCATTTGGATATGCTCCAATAAATATATATGCAGCTCCTGTTGGTTTAACTTTTGTTAATGCTTTAAATAACCACTCATTTACAAATTTATCAATATCTTCGATATCTGTTGAGTATGGTGGGTCAGTTAAAAGTAAATCACAGCCATTCATTTTAGATAACCAAGTTGAATATGATTCATTGTAGATAATCGGCTTATTGTCTTCGATTACCTGATTAGTTTGTTTTAGTATTTGCTGTTTCTTTGATTCCAAATCTTTCTTCTTTTTCTCTTTGTTAATTTCTCGCTTAGTTGTCTCTCCCTTTAAAATCTTTTCGGCTACCTCTGGATTATCTTCAACAAATTTACCATCTCTTCTAATTGTTTTTTCTGATACTTTGTATTTTTCGCCTAATTTTTCAGCTGTTTTTAACTTGTGGTCAACTTGACCACAAGTTAAATCACTTCTTTTTCCCTGTTCTGTGCTTAGATTATATAATTTTCCCCTTATAATGCTCATTTGATCAGGATTTAAGTTTCTTCTACTTAACTGGTTCATAAGTATCCATTCAACAACAGTAGACCTGCTATCGAAAGGCAGCTCTTTGGTATCATATAACAGTCCATGCCTACAAGCTATTTCATATCTATTATGGCCATCAATTATAATACCTTGCCATGTTTTTATACTATCCTGAATACCTCTTTCAAGGCAGCTCTGTTCAAGTCCTGTAAATTCTTCATGAGTTAATGCTGGTATTAAATTTTTAAATTCATTATCTATTTTCATATATTCCTCCAAATAAAAAAGTTTTACATATGCCAAAGTTCCCGCCTCGACATATATAAAACTTTATTGTATTTTCATACAATATGCATAGGGCGGGAATCAATGCATATTGTATGTTGATTATATTATAACATTGATTCCCATATAATCAATATATTTTAATTATTTAATTATGTAAATATCATCAACTAGACCTGCTAAAATTTCTAAAATATCATCTGGTGTTTGTTGTGCCCCATTAATAACATTTCCCTTACAAGTGAAATCAGATGTTGTTAAAATTGATAGGGCTGCTAATAAATATTTTCCTTCTACTTCATAAGTATTTAATGATTTCATATTAAATGATGGCTGAGGTTGTGTCCATGATCTAAACTTTTCTATTTTATCAATTAACCCATATGTATTTCCATTAAAATTTATACATCTATCATCAATAGTTAGATATGCAGCTGGTTTCGTTGCTGTAATATCATTATAATTTATATTGTATTTACAGCAATAATCAGCAATACAACAACGTCCATTGGGATTGCTGCATCTACTTGAATAAATAATTATTTCATAACCTTTATCAATTAAATTATCAATAGTTTCTTTGATTCCCTTAACTGGCAAGTCATTCGCAACATTGACTCCCTGCCATCCACTTGTATAACTATGTATTACTCCATCAAAATCAAAACATAATTTTTTCATAATATTCTCCTTGAATTTTATTTTTTATTTTCTAAACTATCAGCATATATTCCCAATAATCTAAATTTACTAGCTGCCCAAGCGATAAGACTATCTGGATAATGGTCATCTATTTTATCAATTGTTTGTAAATCTACATTTTTATAATGATATTTCTTCATTTTATCCTGGCACTCTTTATCTGATATATTCATTAGATTTCTTTCTAATAAATATCTTAATACATTGATTCCTACATTTTTCCACTTATTAAATGCTATAGGCACTAATTGTGTCCCTGTTCTTTTAGCTAGTAATGTCTTTTGTAATGTTATATTGCTATCTTTGGGATTACTGTCTGCATAAATTGTGACTATTTTTCTATCAATACATATATCAGCTATTAATCGACATCTTTCAGTTAATTCCACATATTCAAATGGATGGGATTCTATATTTTTATATATTTCTCTAGTATCTTGGATATTATTAACTACAGTACATGTATATCCCCAGTCAATTCCTGCCTCTGTAATTAAGTTATTATCGAATCTATCTTTCATCCCCCTTCTATAAGCTCTATCTATAGATTGAAAATCAAAAATAGTATCTCCCAATTTAGGTCTTTTTAATTCGTATTCAGCTTCCCACATTGCTTTAGTGGTCTGCTTTTTACGTCTTTCAATCTCTGGAATAGTCCAAAATCCTCGTGGCTCCATTACTTCATTAACACACCAAGGATATAACTTCGCTCCAATATTTTCTCTATCATCTATTAATTCAGACATTAGACCAAAGGCATTATGCAATGTTGAACTAATTATAATATTATCACTTATTCCAAAATTAGTTTTAGGCTGTCCCATTGCTGCATCATAAATTACTTTATCCATTTCATCAACTTCGTCTAATCGCAATTTCTGAGGATGAGGCCCACGAACTGATTTTGTGGATGCTGCGAGAGCATTAATCCATGACCCATTACTAAGTCTGAATCCACGTCCTCCAACATCTTTATTGCCTAATAAACTATTAGCTATTGGACCAGTAATATATTCAAAACTATTGCAATTTTTATAATTTTCAAAATCATTGACATCGGTAACTTGAAGACGAAATTCCAATCTATCTACTGATGGCAGCTGTTTCCATGTTTCCCATATTTGCTTTAAATATACAACCGCTCTCGTTGACTGTTCAAGTGAACCTCCTAAAATATTTGTACCACAATGAGGTTTAAATACTGCTTCTAAGAATGAAAGTAATGATAAATCATATGTTTTACCAGTTCCACGCATAGCATACCAAATTGAATAATCGTCCAATTCTGCATAAGCTGCCCACATTGCATCAAGTGGTGAGGCATGCCCATTTTCTATGCAATATTTATCGTTTGACGCTGGATAAGGAAATCTAACATTAAATACTACCGCACAATATAAAGCGAGATGTTCCTTAGATTTTGGAGCAATACATTCAAATGAATCCCCAAGGTCTTGAACATTTAAAATTTTATGATTTTTCATCTTTTTCTAATTCTTTCTTTTTATTTTCTTCAATTTTTTTGCTTACATTTGGATATAAGACATCAAAAGCTTTTTTGATTAAATCATTTGAATATCTTTCTTTCAAATCATTGATTCCATCAATAGCATCGTTCAACTTTTCATCGACTGCTTTGTCTGCTCTTGTGAAGTCTTCAGGAGCTAAGTTACATAATGCGAACATTAACAATGATGGAACTCCTCTTGCCTTCTTTTTAGTTATAGTTTTCTTTATTTTCTTGGGTTTTACTTTTCTATTATTTTCTTTTTCTTTTTCTTCATCTGTATTGACTTCCATATATTCTTGAACTTCGCTATAATCGTATCCAATAGCTTCTTGCCATAAAGATTTCTTTAAATTAGCGACTAACTTCTCCTTCGAAGCTCTGAGAGCTGCCGAGAGTGCCTGTTCCCGGTCTCTATACTTTCTAAATGTCGAATATGCAATATGTAATTTTACCGATATTTGCCTTTCAGTAAATCCAGCTTCTCGCCAACTTGTTATAAGTTCCAAATTGGGTTCTACATGTGAATGATATTTATCATTTGGCAAAAAATCACTTCCTTTTCAAGAAATTAAAATAATTTCTTATATTTTTCGTCAACTATGCGTGGAACCGCATGTTTCCAAAATATTTTATGATGTATTCTCCTTTCTATATGTCCCATTCTAGATATCTTTACACATGAAGGAGCGAACATAACAGTATAAAAACTTTTGACATATGTTCCATTTTCTAAGTATATATCAGTCATTCCCCCATCATTTGATTGTGTACTTATTTGTCCCACACTTAAACAACTTATAGTAAAGAATAGTTGTCCTAATTGACCTAATCTAACATATGTATTAACATCTTCATTAACTCTGCCCATGAATTGAAATGGCCTATCTATGCTACATAATAATGTATTCATTGCTTTTCTTTTCATCATTATATTTTTACCAAGAACATTTCCGGTCCCACCGATAAAATCTCCATCTTGAGCCATTGCAAGACAAGATATATTTTTACATCGTTTAAATAAAACTAACATTGCTGCAAATACTTCGTCCAAGCTTTTATTTAAATGTATATGTTTAAATATACCCTCTTTTGTAAATCTAAGGCCAAAATTCGTATAATCATCGTCTAGCTGCATAAAATATTTTATGTTTAATTCTTTAGCTAATTGAAAACAATAATTTCGAGCATAAACTATTGTCTTTCTATTTTCAAAATTATCTGCCTCATCAAATGTTTTAGAAATAGCTAGCTTGTCAAACATCTTAACCTTATCGCCATATTTATCGTAATACTCGTTGCTTGTTTTATCTTCATTATCTATCACAATATACCATTTACCTGTATATTTTAATCGTTCTAATGTATGCAGAGTATGTATATTATTGGCCCTTCCATGAGATAATATAAAAATACAAAAATTATTCAATATCTTCAAAATTAATCTCCTCATCTTCATATATATTTTTGCCAAATTCGGCCAGACCATATTCAATAGCTTTATCATAGTCAATTATGATTAATGCTAGTTTTTCCATAAATTGCTGTATTTCTTTATCACTATGACAATAAAATTCAGCAATATTTTCATAATTAAAATTTATAAATCTATATGCAGAAAATATTAAAAAGTCTTTTGTTTTTTTATCAATTTTACTTTTCTTTATTTCATTTATTAATTTTGCAGCTTTTTTCGTATCCATTAATTCTTCAATTTCTGGAGCTTTATCTTTCTTAGCTTCATACAAAGGAGCTTTTATTTTTTCTGTATAACTATCAGTATGATTATCAGTTCCATTATTATTATTATTATTATTGCTACTTCCACTATTATTGATATTACTAAAATCTTTCATGATATTTTCAAATTCAGTATTATCAAAACCAGTAAAATTAAAAAGTTCTTCATTTTCAATTTTAATTTCATTTAATAAACTGCCTAACTTTTCAAAATTCCAATCCCCATCTATTTTATTCAATGCAATATTTAAAGCTTTTAACTCCTTTTCATTAGTTATATCAATCTGGACAACATCAATTACTTTATATCCTAACTCTTTTAAAACTGGAAGTCTTTGATGTCCCCCAACAATTTTAAAATTCTTGTTTATTATCACTAAATCAATATATCCAAACTTTTGAATACTATTTTTTAAATCTTCATATTTTTTGTCCCCAGGTTTTAATTGAATTCTTGGATTGTATTCAGCTGGTATCAAATCATCAATATTTACTTTTATTATGTCCATTATATTACTTCCTTTCTGAATTAATTCTTTTAATCTTTTCTATTAATGCAGAATTTTCACCACCCAATTTTTGAGCGATTAAATTCAACTCATTATCATTAAGCTTTTCTGATGGAACATACTGCATTCCCCCAGTATAACCGCCATATGATTCTATCTGATATCCAAGATATATTAATGTCGTTTTATAATAATTAATACTTCTTTTCGATGTTACTTCTAAGGCCTTCATTAATTCAGCTGTTTTCATTCTGCCATTTGTTCTCAATAATTGTAACATCTTAAAACAATTTTCTAATTTATTAGTTTTAGTTCCAGTAAATTTATCTTCACTTTTACAAAGTCTATTCAATTCAATCAGCTCCTTTATTCTATTTTAATAATATCATGTTGCATTTATTATGTAAAGAATCGAGTATACATTAATACTCGATTCTTTACAATGTTTTAATAAGTTCTTTTTGTTTTTCTAATACTCAGCTTTCCTCCTTCAGCTCTTTTTTTAAAATTCTCTTTTACTAGTTAATTTTAAGTAATAACGTTGGATATCTTCAACTGTATTGATTTTTTTATCTAATCTAATATTGAAATTATCAAAATAATATACTTCCTTTATTGCGAATTTAAGCCATTTTCTATCAGTATTGATATCAGTTAATATATAAATTGTTCCCTTTTCAGCTGCAACTTTATAACATGCTAATTTCATTGATTCCAGAGTTTTAAGTCTTTCATTTCCTGTATACTTACTTATTGATGATTTATTTTTATTAGAAGTATATCCCCTACCAAATTTGACTTCATAATAAACACAAGTTTCTTGACTAAAGTTCACAAAAAATTTTATAATCATACTGCATTGCCTCCTAAAATTTTATTAAGTGGGAAGGCTTAATCTTCCCACTTTTTAATCAAATTTCTTAATTGTTATAACTCCATTCTCTGTTTTGATATGAAATGTATGTTTACAAGTGTTACAAAAGTATGTTTCAAGTTTCTTTCCATTAATGTCTAATTTTGATAACTTCTCGGTGTTTTTACTTTGGCAGCTTTTTCTAGGACATCTTACTGTTTTCAATGAATATCACCTCCTTTCATTACTTTTCTTTTTCATTGTGAAGTGTTTCGCAGACAGCCTTTTCAAAAGATTTCAATGTAAGTACATACATTTTTCGAGCTGCTTCATTCGCTTCTTTCCAGCTATAACCGGGATATTTTAATAAAATAACTGAGGTCATTTGTTCACAAATAATTTTTGCTTTTTCCATAATACTATTATCTTTATTATCAGTCATATCATTAATGGCAGCTATCATATCAGGACAATTATTGCAATAAGTTAAACTTTTATTTCTATTTATGCAGTTTGTACACTCTGAATATTTTTCTTGTTTTTGCTCCTCTATTTTTTTATCATTTCTATTTTCAAGTATTTCCTTAATATCTGATAAATACATATTTTTAAATTCTTTATAATCGTTACTATCTGGGGAATAGTTACTTAATATTTCTTTTTTCTCTAATTGTCTTTTTCTTATTGCTGCAAGTGTTTTTTCTACTAAATTTGAGCCATGCATACTATTAATTTTTTCCATTCTAGCTTCTTTTGTTACAATTCTAGTTAAGCCATTATCCCAATCTTTTATATTGATAGACTGTTCATTAATTCTAAGAGTTCTCATTTTTTCTCCAATTTCTTTAATATCATAATTAATTCCATAATTATCATTGATTACAGTTACTATTTCATACCATCCAGCATTATTAGCCATATCACCATGATTGTAAAGTACTTGACCAACTTCAAATTTGTTAGTTTTATTTTCTGTGAAAGTTTCTGCTAAAGTTTCAACTTTTTCAATTAAAGATTCTTTTGTTGATTCCCCATTAATAGTAGATTGTAATTCCTCAGCTAAAGTTAAAAATCTTTTAATTTCGCTATATTCAAAAGCAATCATATTTTTTGTTAAGCTTGTTGATAAATGTTTACAACTTGTACTTAAATTCATTTGTTTTCTCATTGTTCCAATACTTGAATGTAAATCAATGACTAGCTTTTTCATTTCTTTGTTTGTTTTGCCTATATTTGCTTCATTTACTATTGCGTAAAATGCTCTTAATGTAATTTTTCCTTTTAAAATCATTTCTTTCTTTGTTAATTTCTTATTCATAGTAGTTCCTCCTAAAATTTAATTAATTAACTTACTAAATACATTGTATCACGTTGCATGTATTATGTAAAGAAGGTGCCATTACAATTATATTACAAATTTAGCCATTAATAAAGAGAGAGAATAGGGCAACTATTTTCTCTCTTTATGTAATTTCATTTATCTTGAAGCTCTTCGTTCATTCTGCTCTTTTATTTTTTGTTCAACATATGAATATCCCATCTTTTTATAGTTCTCACAATCCTCAATTGTAACAATATAAGAGAATACTTTACAATTTTTCTCAGTATGTTTTAATATGAAATCTAAAACCGCTGATTCTTTTACTTTTCTATCACTTATTGTAAGACCTTCTTTTCTTAATCTAAAAATAAAACTTTTTCTTGTTTCTTTTCCATCACTTACTTTTACAATAGTTTCATCATCTACTATACAGATAGCTTTGAAAATTTTTGCTTTTTTTTCTGTCTTGACTACTTTTTTAATTTCCCTATTTTTTGACTTTAAATTCTCTGCATTTTCTATTGCCTCAATTTTTTCTATTTTTTTAATAATTTTCTTTTCTCCTTCAGCTGCTATTTCAGATTTAATTTTTTTGTTAGTATCTAATATTTTTTCCAATACTACATTTAATTTGATTAAATCTGCCAATTGTTTTGTCAATTTTTCATATAAAGCAATTAATCTCTTTTTACTATAATTCTTTTTTAATGATTCAAGTGTGATATTAAAGTTAGTATTTACTTTTATCATTTTAATATTAGTCATTGCAGCTTCCCTTAAACCAACAAGATCAGATGTATTTGCTTCTAGATTTTCTTGACAAGCTGCTTTATTATCTGTCAATCTTTGTGTATTTGCATGTCCCATTTCAATGCCTTTCATAATTTCAGTAATCATCATTTCTCTTTTCATATTCATATTTAACATAGTAGTTCCTCCTAAAAATTTAATTTATTTTCTTACTAAAGCCATTGTATCATGTTGCATGTATTTTGTAAAGAGAAATTAGGAAATTTATTCCTAATTTCCTAATCTTTTATCAAGTTTTGAAATCATTTTATTTTGAAAGTTTACTATTTCATATTTTATTTTTGTTTTTGTTTTGCCATTTTTTACTTCTTTGTTTAATTTGGCATGAAGCTCTTCGACTGTTTTGTATACTACATGATAACTTAGTGTTTCCCCATTAAACATCCATTCTATTGTTTTTTTCTCACTTCTAAATTCTTTTCTAAATTCTTTTATAGTCATATCTGAATCCCCCTAAAAATTTGTTTTTCTTACTAAATCCATTGTATCATGTTGCATGTATTTTGTAAAGAGAGATAGTAAAAAATGGCAAAAAAAATAACAGATATAAAAATTATCTGTTATTTTTTTTATTTTTTATGAAAGGTAACATCTTTCATATCTGAAATAATGACAGGCAATATCAATATATAAGTTACCATTATCATCTTTTCTGACTCCATTATCATCTTTTCCACCTATCAATACATACCATCCAGATGGCGACTCAATAAGAGTTTTACATATATCCATTTTATCAATAGTTCTATCTTTAGAAAAATTAGCAGCTGCATCCGCTGCATAATCATCTGTAGTTTCCTGCCTTGTTATAACTTTACTTATCTGACCATTAAGCAGCATCTTTTTGATATCACCTAGATTTAATTTAGTCTTTTCTATATTTACAGCTTTTGGAATCTTACCAAAAGGAGTAAATACATCTTTTGAATCTAATTCACGAATATATTTTGATAAAACTTCATCGTTGAATTTTACTTTATCAGGATTTATTAAAAATTCATTAAAAGTTAAACCAGAATCATTATAATTTAATATATCAACAGCAAAATTCAAACAACGTTGACTCCTATCAACTTTTGGCCATTCTTTAATAAAAACAAATTCATTGCATTTTTTGCCTCTTACCAATGCATTATGTAAATGTGTTATATGAAAAGAATCGGAATAGTTATGAAAACATACACCAATATCTTTTACATAAATAGTTGAAAACAATGTATATGCCATCTTTTCACTATCTTCCTTATTTTTTACAGTCTCAATTATTTTAATACTCATAGTTATTTCCTCCTAAAAATTTAATTTACTTACAAATATATTGTATCACGTTGCATGTATTATGTAAATATACAATAATATATTCTTTTGATATATTAAATATATAATTATTAGTCTGTAATTATTTACGACTCCCACATATCAATATATTTATTTTAATTTAGATGATTTCATCTTTTTTTTTATCAGTTAATAAAATACTATTATCGATACTTTTAATTAATTGAAACTTTTCTTAAAACAAATCATCATAAATCTATTAAAAATCAGTGAGTGAAACTTTTCAGGTTTCACTCAAAAACAAGGTCAAACATAGTTATATCAACTGATATAAGGAATTCTTGTTTTTGAGTGAAACCTGCTGAAACCTGCCCAAGTTTCAGCTGTATCTATTGATATGACTGCACTTGACCTTGTTTTTTATACTGAAACCTAAAAAAAAAACACAATATATATATATATAAATATTTATGTATACATATGTATATATTACATACATATAATGTATATACGTATACATATGTATACATTACCTCACGCATATATATATAGTATATATATATATAAGTTTCATGGTTTCAATATATATATATATAAGTAATAGATTGATTTATATGAAACCTATATGAAACTTTTGTGAAACCTGACCCTAAAAAAAAGTTTCACTCGTATTTTATAGACTCTTTTCTCTTTAAATGATAAGGTTTTAAAACAGATTAATTTATTTCGCTCAAAAACATGTCTAGAATTGATTTAAATTTCAAAGGTATAATTCTGAGTAAATAATCTAAATAATAAGCTGTGCTTAAAATTTAATGTATAGAAATATATTCTATTGATATTTGTTTGAAGTAGAAGTTTTATTTTATTAGTTATTGATTTTACTTAGTAGTTACATTATAATGATAATACTTAATAATACTACTAGATTGGAGAAATATTTAATATGAACAATTTAATAAAAGTAAAAAAAGATAATCTTTATATATCTACTGATATTCTAGCTAAACAACTAGATAGACAACATAGAGTAGTATATAATTTGGTCAATTCTTACAAAAAACAACTTGAAATGTTGGGGGTTTTACACTTTGAAAATGTTCCAAGTATTGGAAATGATAAAGGTGGTGGTACTAAAAAAATATTTTATCTTAATGAGGAACAATATATTTTTCTTATAAGTAACATGAGAACAAAATCCACTGAATTTGATACAGTTATGCGAAAAAAAATAGAAATATCAAAACAATTTGTTTTAATGAGAAATAAATTAAATTTCAAAGAAATAATACCAGGAGCAGAATTTAAACAAATAGAAAGGACTGAATAATATATGATTTCTTCTGAATTATTTAAGATTGACGAAGAGGAATATAAAGTTTTTTTAACAGAAAAAAACTGTATTATATATCTAAGTCATGAATTAGAATTAATAACAGAATTTCTACCAACAGATAGTATAAAAAGAATAAATACTTCATCAAGAATAAATAAAATACGAGAAGAAATTGAATTAAATTACGGAAAAAAATTAATAATTAAATATACTATGAATGACTTTGTTGTTCCTGATAATTTCTATTTAAAAGCTGATGGATTGTATATCAAGAAAATAATAATAAGAAATAAAAATGAATATATTGACTATGTAAAAATTTGTCCAAAATGGTTATTTGTTGTCGCCGATGTATATTCAAATGAATATGATATTCATCAATATGAAGTTGTTTCGAAAAAACCTTATTTGAAAACATCTAAAATTCAATTATGTGACAAAGATGTTTTATTCAAAAATAGTTTAATCATAACATTTCTATCTAATAAACTCGATGTTCCTGTTGATGACTCATTAAAAGCCGATTATACTAATTATTTTTTTAACTTTGTTCAAGAAAATCAAAATAAATTTATAAAAAAGAATACAGTTCCAACATTAGGCTGGAATGATAATTTTAATCAATTCGCTCCATATAGCAAAGATTTACATATTGATTACAGCAAAGACAGATATAATTATTTTAGAAATTTAATATCTGGATTTAAACCAAAAGGCGATAAAGTTAAGTTTATAAATAAAATGAAAAAGCATGTAGAAAATCCATTCGCTGATTTTGCGGTATCAACTGCTTTTACTGCTCCACTTTTAAAAATATTAGGTGTTAGAAGTTTCTTATTAAATTATTATGGAAAGTCAAAAAATCAGAAAAGTTTATCGGCAAGAATTGGTCTAGCTGCTTTTGGAGATTATCAAAAATTAGAAATGTCTGGAGCTGATACGGTCAATGTTCTTAAAAGTAAAATACATAAAATGCAAAATCATCTATGTTATGTTGATGAAATAATACAAAAGGGAAAAAATGCTCCACAAATAAATGCATATGATATCGGAAATGAAAAAGACCGGCATAGACTAGATAGTAATAGTCAGATAAAAGAATCTAAGTCGTGGAGAACTATTGTATTTTGTACCAGTGAATTAGCAATATCAAAAGATAACGATATGTCAGGAGAAATCAATAGAGCTTTAATTTTTGATGCTGACTGTAGAAATAAATCAATTAAAAATGAAACTGAGATGCATATTTATGCGAGTGATTATTATTCATTTTTAAGTAATAATTATGGTTTACTTGGGGATGAATACATTCAACATATAATCGAAACTGATAATGATGAAATCAGAAATATATATAAAGATATTAGAAATTTACTTCAATCAGTAAATCAAAACGAAAATTTAACTGACCATATTAACTCAATTGCTGCAATATGCACAGGTAATTTTTATTATAGAAAGTTCTTTTTTAATGAAATTGATTATCAATACTCCGTCGAGCTTGCTTTTCAAATATTAAAGAGTCTAAAAACTGTTGAAGAACTTGACCCAAAAATAAAAATGATGGATGAAATTTACAATTTTTATGAAATACATAAAAGTTGTTTTCTTGGTACAGCTGATAGAGTAAAAAGTCCAAGCTCTCCTATTTATGGGAAATATGATGTAGCTAAAAAAGAAATTTATTTCATCCTATCACCTTTAAAAGATTATTTAGAAAGAAGTGGATGGACTTGGGAAGCAAAAAAAGAACTGCAAGAAACTAATTTAATTTCATATGGATTACGTCGTATTGATGGAATAGCCGGAAAAAGAATTATTATACCTGCAGACAGATTATATTTAAAAAATAGTGAATATGAAGATGAGGAAAGAGAATCAATAGTTAATCAAGATAAAGAACCCATTAACATTGAAAATTATAGGAAGGATGATATAAATGGATAATGATAGTTATTTATCAATTGCTTTTGATAAATGTGTGAACGAGACAATTGAACGTATAAGCGGTATGAAAGAAAAAATATATAATAATCTTATTGAGAACGCATGTATGCATTATCAAAGTTTAGAATATTTAAATGAATCAATACATTTTAATCAATTAAAAGAAATATTTAACTCGATAAAAGAAATATCTTTGAATAGAAAGATACCTAGTAAATATTTTAGTTCAAAGAATGATAAGATATTAAAATTGTTACTTGATTTTAGAAATATTTCAGATATGGTTATCGAAGATGTTTTAGAAAATAACGACATTAGTTTGAATGATTTTAAGAAAAAAATTGCAATTGATTTGATGGAAAAAGAATTTAATATTGAATTATCTGAAATTGATTTTGATGATATTCAAAAAAATGAATTGTAATGAAAGGAAGCTGAGATATGAATAAACAAGTTAAAAAAAGTATAACAAAGATATTTGTATTAAAAAATAAATATGAACAAAATATTGAATATTTACTTCATGAACTATATATATTTGAAATAAAATATGGTAATTTAAAAATGTCTAAACGCCTACAAGCTGATTATGTAAGAATTTTATCATATGTATCTATTGAAATCTTATATTATAATGAAATGTGTAAAAAACATAAATTTCCTTTTATAGATTTTCAAATAGTATCTCATATAAAAATATAAATAATAAAGCAGCTGATAAAATTTTATCAGCTGCTTTTGTAAGTAAACATTTAAATTCTAGGAATATACAAATAATAATTCAAATTATTCAAATCAATTCAAACTATAAAATTATTCTCAATGCAATTGTATAATAAATACTATCTAATTACAACTATTAGTTCTATCTTTAATTGATATCCTTACTACCCTCTAATATCACACGTTGTCCTATAAACTCAACGTTCCCGACCAAGATATATATTATATCACTTTTTATAATGATTAATATTTTCAAATCAACTTTATATAAAGACATTTTTGATTTTTATTATATGAATCAGTTGGAATAATCTCTACAATTTCTCTTGTCATAATATCTACATCGGTCTTGTCATCTTCATATCCCATAAAAGCTAATTTATAGATTTCAAAACAATCGCCATTTTTTTTATCTAATCTTATCAATGTTTTATCATCTATATATGGCAGTAAATCTTCAAATGTCATAATAATATCCTCTCTTCATTATTATTTTTACCATGGTTTATAAGGTCCATTTCTATTTCCTGTTCCATCTTTCAATCTCTTTTGAATTGCAGCTTCCTCCGCCGCTGCTTTTTTCTTTGCTTCGGCAACTTTAGTTTTTGCAGTATTCTTTATATTTTGTAAATCAGCTCTTAATTTTTTCACTTCTCCTTCTAATTTTGCTTCCTTACTTTTATCTTTTTTTGCCTCAGCTTTTTTATTTTTTATCTTTTCTTTTATAGCTCCTCCCATCTTGATATATTCATTCGCAACTGAGGATACAGCTTCGCAAGCTCCATTTGCGAATCCATTAACTATATCATCAAAGATTCCTTCGAATCCAATATCTTCTAACCATCCCATATTAACACTTCCTTCATATTATTTTTTAATTTTATTATACTTTTCTCATTTCATTTTCATTATTACAATAAACATAGTTTCTTCCATTTGATTCAATTAAATACATATTATCGAAACCTACTAATTTAATAGTTCCAACAATTTCATTATTGAAATTTCTATCAATTTTTATACCATCTATACTTTTTCCAAATATCATCTTATTATAATCATATGTATTATAATTATGCAGACCTTTTATATATTCATCCGCTGATATAATTATTGAATCACCAACATTAAATTCTTCCTGCGGACCCGCAGTTAAATCAAAATCACTCATTATTTTCTCCTTCAGCTTCATCATTTAATATTTCAGAATAATCTATAATTTTACTATCAATAAGATTATTTTGATTAAAGTTAATAAAGAAATTAAATAAATATAGTAAAACAGCAAGTTTCCATCCATAGTTATAACATATCAATGTATAAATAATTATTCCCATAATAGCAGCTATAACATTATTTATTAATAATCTTCTTTTAACTTTCTTTTCATTAATCATTATTTTCTTCCTTTTCTAAAAAAATTTCTATTCCATCACATATCAAGACTATATATATTTTTGAAACTTTTAAATACAATATTTTTGAATATTCAATTGATAATGATAATTCTTTATTTTCAATATATAAATTAATCTTTCCAAAAGTTCTTTTGCCTATAAAATTATTTCTATTTAAAAATATCTCTACTGTTCTTTTATTCATATCTCAGCACCTTTTAATCAAACGGAGGTTTTATATAGTCTGCTTTATTTATTTCTATAACTTTGACTGCTTCTACTTGATTCAAAAGTATAATAATTATTGGCCCATTTTTAGAATTTTCTCTGAAATCATACCAATTTTGCTCATTTTTAAAACTAGGCATTTTTTCTTCTAAAAATTGATAGATTGTTTGTCCATCAGTATCAATATCTTTACAATATATATTTTTATGAATTATCCCACTTTTCATATAAATATCAATCATTTTTATTTTCCTTTCTATTTTTAATTTTTTTTAAGTATTGGATATCTTTATTGAAAATATACAGACCTTCAGCAAAAATAAATAATATAAGAATTAATATAATTGTTTCATCAGTTAAAAGAAAAAATATTGTCAATAAAGAAAAGCAAACTCCAACTATTATAACTTTTAGAATTAAAAATAATATCATTATTTCTCTTTCATAGAATCATACATAAATTGTATTTGATCTTTCAAATCATTGTTTTTACTATTTAGAAGGTTTACTTCCATTTCAAATGCTTCAATTATATTTTTTTTATCATTTGACAATTTATTAATATATTTGTCTTGTAATCTACAACGATTTAACAAATATATTAAGCAGCATATAGTTAGAATTGATAGAACATTTATAGATATTGACTTTAATAATATTTCCATTTGTCCTCCTTTCAATTAATAGCAGCTCTTTTATATAGCTGCTATTAATTTAGTTTTAATTTATCTCTTTGAATCTTTTAATTTAAACTTTATTAGTTTAAATGCTATAAGACCAACAATTATAAAGCAAAATCCAGTAACTATACTATTTTGTATTGACATTCCAAAAAATCCTAAACCAATCATTCCAGTTTGTGGTAATACCGTTTTATTATACATTTTATTATCTCCATTCAATTTTTATTTTTAATAATGCTAAAGCAGTTCCATAAATATATAATATATTATTCAAAAGACTGTATAAACACATAGGTATCATACTAAATAATATTAAATACATCTTCCAGTCCTTATTTTTAACATATTTACTTCTTATACCTGTGTTTATATAATAAACAACTATGATAGCTACTAACCATACTAAATCAAGGTTATGAACCTTAATTGCTTCAATAGCAAATATTAATTGAAACAACATCAGTAAAAAGTAAAATAACATTTTATTTATATCTAAAGAAGTATATTTTTTATATCCATGTCTAATTAAATCAGCAGCTCCACCTTTTATCCATCGTTTACGTTGTATAAAAAACTCTTTAAATGTTGTAGGTGTATCTGTAAAAGCTTTTATTCTATTACTAGTATTTAATTTATATCCTAATTGTTTAAGTACTAAGGTTAAATCATAATCCTCTGTTATACTATCGACATTATATACAGTGTTACGTTTTTTTATTACATTTTCTAGAGCGATTTTTCTATACATTGAATACATACCGCGACAAACAAATACATTCCCCTGATTCTCAATAAAGCTCGTATCTCCAAAACCATACTCAATATTTTGTAAATACCATAATAAATTTTTATTTTTAGGTTCTATAAGTCCAGCCATTGAACAAACAGCACCTGTTTCGTAATTTCTTGCTAAAAACTTCACCCCCTCTTCAATTGCTTTTCTATGAAGCACCGTATCGGCATCCATTACTAAAACATAATCATTCATATTTTCAAAATAGTAATTAAAAAGTTGATTAAGGGCACCAGCTTTTTTATCTTTGTTGTTAACACTTTTAAAAATTTTAACATCGTAATTATCATCAAAATTATTGATAATTATTTTCTCTGTATTATCAGAGCAATTATCAAGACAACAAATTATATCGATATCCCAATAAGTTTGATTCAATACACTCTGAATTGAATCTTTTATTATCTCCGCCTCATTGTGAGCAGGCAGAATAACTGTTACACCCATGTCATTAATCCTCCTTAATTATTTTTTTAAAAGTTTAACTTTTAGTCCTTTTATTTCAAGTTTTGTTCCTTCAGGAAGTTCTATATTTTTATATTCCTTTTCATACATGCCAGCCTTAGTCCCCATTATTGCATTGATACCACCATCAAACATATTATCACTTATAACATTCCCATTTCCGCTAATAGCTGTTATAGTATAGGTTCCTGACTCAAAATCATCCCCAGCATAATAATTCCCAGATGAAAAAGTATAATCTTTTTTTATTTCTTTTTTTGCAGTTACTTTTGGCTCAACTGAAACTTTGACAATTTCTTTTTTAACTGATTCTTTTACTTTAATATTAGATTCTAACTTATCAATTTTATCTTTTAATTCATCAATTTCGATATTCTTTTTATCAATTTTATTATGCAGATTAGAAATATTATCAATTAATGATACATTGCTAGTATATTCATTTGATGGACTATCAGCGTAAAATATTCCCCATCCTATTGCAGTTATAAAAAAACTTAAAAATCCTATTAACACACCCTTTGCAATACTATTATATTTATTCTTAGCTTCAATCCCTATCAAGACAAAAGGAATTAAACTTAATGCAAAAAAACTTTTTACAAAACTCTTTTTATTTTCTTTGTTATTCTCCATATTAATCATTTTCAATTCTCCTCATTTAAATTTTAACATTATTAAGCTGTTCCAGATGGACAACCTATATTTACATAACATATAGTACAATAAAATTCATTAGTCATATAATTATAAGTTCCATCACTTCTAGCAATAGAATCAGCTGTTGAATTTTCTGCTATTCCTGCCTGAATATATTCATTTATTTCAATTGCTTTTCTTTTACAAATCTTACAAACTGGACTTGTTTTTTTAGCTTCCATATACATTGTTATCTCCTTTCTTATTTCTTTTTAAAAAATCCATCTTTTCTTTTTGCTTTATCTTTTCTCAATTTATTAGCACTTTTCACATTATTTTCAATCAATTTAGTATTATCAATTTGTTTAATGCACTTTCCAAAATATTTATCACATTTTCCATTTTTACGAAAACTACAGCTCTTATCATCACATTTTTGTCCATATTCAGTAGCCATATTAGTTGATTTCTCCTTTCTATGTTTACAATACTATCCACATAATTCATCATCACCTTGTTGCCATTTTCTTGCAGTCATTGACCAATTATATCTATTATCATTATTATGTCTATATTTTTCCCTAAGTCTGTTCATTGCATCAAGTGCCGAAGTCCCTTTTACAAGACCTGAATACGTTGCTGTCATACTTGAGACAGTTACAAAAAAATTTTTTAATAATTCATCATCATTCATAAATTCATATCCTTTCTAATTTATTCTTTAATAATTTCTCTTAAATCAAATAGTTTACCCCAATCAAAATCACTATCATTATCAAGTGCCACTACTTCATCATGCCATATTCTATCAATTTTTTGATTTAATAAGTCTTTTTTAGTTTCAATATTGTTATCATAATATGTTCTCGTCATGTATTCATTAAAACCAACAGCAAATTCACAATCAGGGTCAATGCATGCAAAATCATTATTCGACTCATAGCAGCCGCCCCCACATATAGGACATTTATAATCATTTCTATTTTTAATTGCTATCAACTCTTTTCTATAAATAAAATTATTACAATAATAGATTATAATAAAAGTAATACTTTGTCAATACTTTTATTATATGAAAGTATTACTTTTTATGATATAATGGAAAGAGCTGATAGGAGGTGTATTATGAAGAAAAGAAAAAAAGGAAAAACAAGGGAAATAAAAAATGTACATTCATATAAAATAGAGAATTCAATATATGAAGAGGCAGAAAATATAATAAGAAGAAAGACTGGTCTAGCAGTTGGGACATTTTTAAGAATGTATTTAATAGAATATATACAAAAAAATAAATAAAACTGCTATAATAGCAGTTTTATTTATTTCAATATATTTTAAGAATTTTCTATTATTTTATTCATGTCTATTAAATGATGATTACATAATAATTTTCTTTCTGTATAAGAATACTTTCCAGAATATAGAATAGAATCACCATCAATATCTAAAATATTTTTACATGAATCAATAAGTAAATCTTCATTTTCGAATATAGCTATAATTTGATTATCTGAATCTCTTACTAACACACATGCACCCAATTAAATCACCTCATTCTATTAATAATTTCAACTGATTAAAAAACAAATTTTAGTTTTTACAAGATAATTCATTAATATATCTTATAAAAACTGAACAAATATAATTCGCTGAATCGTTACTATCTCTAAATACTACATATATTCCATGTTTTCTTTTCCAGCTGTTTAAACTTCCCAGAATAGCGTTAGGATGGACTTTATTTCTATAATCATGACTTTCTATTCTTTCAATACTTCCATTTTCAATTAATAAAATAAATATTGACCTTGCTTCTACAGCTCTTTGTATTTCAGCTTTTAATCGTTTACGTTTTATTCCAACAATACATCCAGCTAATTCAGTCAAACAATATTTTCGTTCAATAACTATTTTATTTTCAAATGATAGACCTTTATAAAAAAAAGAATAATCCCCAAAATCTAATTTTTGCTTTTTAATTTTTATGCCATTTGCAATTAATCTTTTTTTTATATGCCATGTTTGTTGTTCTCTGGTATCCTGTATTATATCAAACATATTTTACCTCAAAATAAAAAGTATTCATTAATCAATGGTTTGCGTCCTCTTGATTAATGAATACTTTATAGTTCTTTATATGAACTTTGTTATGGGACGCATACATAACAAAACTCATATTAATTTATTTTAGGATACCAAAGAACTTTTATTTTGTCAATTAATTTATTAATTCATCAATAAAATTTAATACTTTTTTTCTTTCTTCATTTCTAAATTCATTAATGTAAATAATTTCATTATCATTTAATAGTTCTTCAATTGATTTTTTTAAAGCTTTTAATTCAGTAAAATGTATATCAATATCAGTCAAAAATTCTGCTATTAATTCTTTTTTTATATCAATTTCATTAATATCATTAACTTTTTTTAATATAGCACTCATGTTAGAAGTATCAATTGCTTGTAGTTCCTCATGATATTTTAATAACTCTTCTTTAATTTCTTTCTTTTTCTGCATATATTTATTTTTTATATTCATCCTCATTATCTCCTTCAGTATTTTTATTAGTATCTATTAAAAATTTTCGTGCTGCTAAAAATCCTTTGATATCTTTTATATCAGATGTAATTATTTTAAAACATTCTTTTGAATATTTATCGGAAAAGTTATTCATATTTTCAACAGCTATTATATCCGTAATAATAACAAGTGCTTCATTTAATTTTTGCCTAGCATAATCATATCTTTTCATTATATCCTTTTCATGCATGTTATTTCTCCTTTACTTTCTTGATTTCTTTTTTTATAAGTTGAAATTTTTTTTCGCAATTACTACACCAATTATTAGCAGTTAAACAATTACAAATTTTGCATTGATATATTTTTTTATAATCACCATTTAGAAAACTTTGTAATTGCATTTTTGTATAATGATAATTTTTCTTTGTTTCAATATCCCACATAGATATAACTTTATGCCTATAATTTGTTTTACAATATTGAAGTATTCGTCCAGTTCGTTTGTTTGTAACTGTACCATCTGAATCAATCTTATATCTTTTTTTTAATCGATTCAGAATTATATATTTTTTTTCAATCATCATATATCACCAAAGCTTTTTGGCCTTTTTGAGCTAAAATCATAATGAATATATTTCGATGCTTTTTCATTCTGTTCTTTCAAGTTTAAAAATTTATATATACCTGGTCGTCCACAATATTCAAAACAGTGATGTTTGTAATTTTCTAATATCTTTCTTTTAGGCTCAAGCATATTCCAACAATCTAATTTTCTTAATTCATTCAATGATATCCAATTTTCTAGTATTTTTATATAAATTCCATCTAAATTTTTTATTAAATGATCTGCGTAATATATCCACTCTTTATATTTTTTACTATGCTCTGAATTGTTCATATCATTAACCTGATCTTGATATTGAGTGAACACTTTAACAATTAAATATTCGTATAACATTTTAGTAGATACTGTTATTTTCATCATTTAGTCCTCCTTTACTTCCTTTAATTAATATCTTTTAATAAAATTTCTCATTTATTAATTTTTGACTTCTATATTCATCCACTACTTTGAAAAGTTTCTTTTCAGCTTCTACTACTCTCATCCTAGCAATATATTTATAATTTCTGCTAGATGGTGGCTGCCAAATAAACTCTTTATATTTTGATAGATAATATGTAAATTCAACTTCAATAGTTTTTCTATCTATCAAAATATAGGTCATTACTCCTTTTCGCTTTTGACTTATATCTCTTAATGTAACAAACATAATTATTAATCCCTTCTTATAATATTTTTATTTTTTATGTTATAGACTATCATTTTTTTATCTTTTTTATATTCAGCAGCACCTATAATTTTTGAATTATAAATAATATCAGTTAAATGGAATGTTATACATTTTAAATGATTTCTATAATCATTTAATGATTTTTTACCTATTTCAGTTTTATGTATTATAGGCATATTATATGTATCATGAATAGGATAAACTTCTTTTATTTCTATTTCAGTTCTATATGCCTCATAAACAATTTGGGATAAAATAATATTTCTTTTAGCTTCATCATCAATAAAATCTATATTAAAATTAGTATCTCTTAATTGATAAAACATTTCCTTAAATATATCTTTTTTTAATGTATTATATCTTAATAAACCATTAGTTCTTTTTTCAGTTTCTAAAAAATCATTTAAATCTTTTAATCTATCGCATATCTCATTAACTAAACTTCCAATATATTCATTTCTAATCATTGTAAATCCTCCTTTTTTATATATAATATAATCAAAGTATTACTTTGTCAATATTAAGTAATACTTTGACTATATTAATTTATTCAGAATCAAATTCGCAAATTAATCTTTCTTTTAACTTAGTATTTCTTTTTAATAAATTATTTCTTGGAACAATTTTATTAGTTAGTGCTTTATTAGTTAACATTACAACAGTTTGTTTTCCTCTCGTAATTGCTGTGTAAAGTAATCTAGAATCGCAGATAGGTGAATCAGTTGGAATTATTAGTACTATGTATTTAAACTCACTACCTTGTAATTTATGAACTGTTGAGCAATAAGATAATATAAATTCATCTATAATCTCTTTTTCCTTTTTATATGTTACAAATTTTTCTAAATCTTTATAAAATACAGTAAATGTCGTTTTATCAATAATAGTAACTCTTCCAAATTCCCCATTAAATATGCCGTTATCTCTATCATTTTTAGTACACATGACCTTATCGTTAACATCAAATGGGAACCAATCATTTTTATTTTTCTTAGGATTTATTAAATTTTTAATCATTTCATTAATACTTATTACACCTACCTGACCTTTTTTAATTGGAGAAATAAATTGAACTTCTGAAAAGAAAGTATCAATAGAATCATATTTATTTTTTAAGTAATTAAAAAAGTATTCAATACTTTCTAAATATTCTTTAGGAGTAAGAGCTTCTTTTACATAAAAATCGGCTTTTTTAACATAATCAAAATTTTCATTATGTCTTACTTTTGTTGCGATATCTAGTATGTTAGAATCTCCTTTTTGTCTAAATGTCTTTGTTAATGGAAATACATTTAATTTCTTTGATTCAATCATATCATTTAAAACATTTCCCGGTTGTACTGATGGTAACTGGCCTATATCTCCAACAGATATAATTTTGACAAAATCAACAGAACATTCATCCATCTTTTCTAATAAGGCGAACATTAATTCTGTATCTACCATAGACATTTCATCAATTATCATTACTCCATTTCTAGCTGTAAAATGATTAGCAGCATCATTTAAAAATCTATGAATTGTTGTCGCTTCATGACCTGTCGATTGATTCATTCTTCGTGCAGCTTTACCAGTTGGGGCAGTTAAGAAAAGTTTAAATCCTAACTCTTTTAAAATAAATAATACACATTTTAAAAGAGTTGTTTTTCCAGTTCCAGCACTGCCCGGAATAATTACTACAGTATTATTTACAGCTCCTTCTATTGCTACTTTTTGACTTATATCAAATTTTATTTTATTTATTTTCTCAAAATCAGTTATTAAACTGTTGATATCATATTTTTCAAGTCTAGTTTCATCAACTTGTCTATTATTTATTCTTTTTAAATGTAAAGGAATTAATGTTTCTGCTTTAAACATTGATTCGGTGTAAATACAATCATCTTCACAAACTAATCTACCATTATTTTCTATTAATTCAAAATGATTCTCAGTAATACCAGCTTCATTGAGTCTATCAATTAAATCATTTTTTGTAATAAAGCAATTTCCTGTTCTAGTATATTGTTTAACTATGTATTCAGATAAATATTTTAGTCTGTTTTTATCATTTAATTTTATTCCCATCGATAACGCAATTCTATCAGCTTTTTTAAATCCAAAATCACTCATATCAATTAATACATTATATGGATTAGTTTTGAATTCATTCATTCCATCATTTATCATTTCAATTGTTTCGGTAACATCTTTTATTGTTTTAGCAGAGCATTCAGCTCCTATCATCATGTTAATTTCTTTAAATGTCTGCATTTTATCTAATTGCTGTAAGCCCTCTCTAATTAATAAAATAGTTCCAGGTCCAACACCTTTAATTTGAGGATGACTATCATTTCTAAATACATTAATATCATCAACATTATTTACTATTAAATCAGCTTTTGATTCTTTAATTCCTTTAATTGACATCAACAAATTCTTTTGAGCTTCTTTACTATTTGTATTGAATTCTTCAAATTTACAAATGAAACTTTTCTGTCCTTTATATGTTCCCATTTGCCCCGATAATACTTTTTCACCTTTGCATAATGTAAATCCATCTGTTTTAATTGTAAGCTCTTCAAAACTGTTTTTTAATGTGCCTACATAGATATGAAAATCCCCATTATTGTATATTTCATTTCTAACCTCACAACTTATTTTATCCATATTAACCTCCCAAAATTTAATTTGTTTACTAAATACATTGTATCACGTTGCATGTATTATGTAAAGATAAACATGGAGAAATATTGAAATTTCCCCATGTTATTTATTATCTCTGATATATTTTATATATTTGAGGTTTTCTATTTTTTTTAACATAACACTTTATTATTTTTATATCTTTATTAGTTATTTTTATAAATAGCCATAATAACATATTACCTATTATTTCTCTCATTTTTATTCTCCTATCTATATTTTTGTTCCACTATATTTTTTTCCATTGATTGATACAATATATAATCAATTTTATTATTGTAATCAGTTAATAAGGATACTACATTATTCAAGAAATCTAAATGTTTTAATGTCATTCTATTACCTATTAATGTTTCTAGAGTCATATGATAATTTAATATATTAAATATAATTTTCATATCAGTATTTAAAGTAACTGAGAAATTACTTCGTTCAATAGTAAATAATTTTTCAAAATAATTAAATCTAATAGTTTGTGGAATAATTATTGATATCGAATCTAGAGTTGTCATTATTAGATTCGATATATCTTCATTATCTATTCTTATATTTTTTTGATTATTTATCTTGTTAATATATTTTGTTTTCATTCTATCAATATAACTATCTATTAATTTATTTTTGTTTCTTTCTATCCACTTAAAAGTAAATATATTATTTTTTTCTTTCATCAACTCAATAAGTTTAAAAAGATTATTAAAAATATGCTTATTTATATTTTCGGATTTATTAACATTATTTAATATATCAATAACTGGTTTACTATCACATAAAAATATTAAATTTAAAGATTCTTTCATTTTTTCGCTTTCTTGATTACTCTTTATAAACTGAATCGCCCACAAAATAGCGAATGCTTCCATATCAGCTGTTTCGAGGGTTCTTGTTATATTGTGAGATATATATAATACATTACTAGATTCACAATCATTTCTAAAACACATTCCAATAATTGATTTTAAATACTCAGGCATAGTTGTAATATCTGTATTTATATAAATTCTTGATGGTATCTTTAATAAGTTCATTTTTTTTATTCCTCCATACAATCATTGCATATTTTATCCCCATTATCATCAAAACTACAATCCTCACAAATTGAATTTCCACATATTTTACATGCCCATATATGCTCGAAGCAAGTATCATTACCACAGATAAAACACATTTGAATAACTTTAAAAATTTTCTCACAATCTAAGCAAAAAACCCTATCATCACATAAATGACAATAAGAAACTTCCCCATTATTTACTATTTCCTCAGTTATTTCAGCTTTACAAAAATTACAAATTTCAATTTCTTTTCCATCTTTTATTATTTTCATAGAAAATTTTCTCCTTTATATTTTTTTATTATAATTTGTTCATCTTTCTCATAAATGATAACAACATCATTATCTTTTATGTTTAATTTCTCTAGTATCTTCTTAGGAAGAACCAGTCCAAAACTGGTCTTCCCTATTTTTGTTAAACCTTTTAATGATGGTTTTATCATTCTTTTTTGTCCTCCTTCTTTTTGTCTGCTTTTTTCTTATCATTATTCACAGGTTTTGCGATTTTAGTATCTTCAACAGGTAATTCATTTCCCAATCCATCTGGTGGTGTTTCTAAAGTTACTTTCGCATTTTTCTTTTTTAATTCTTCAAATTTTTTCTCTTTTAATTCAACAGATTTTTTTATCCATTCTAATACTAGATTTATTTTAGATACTGGCAGACTTGTTAAAATAATTGATGGTTCTAACTTCTTTTGACGAATTAATTCATCAATAACATATTTACATAATTTCTCACTATCAATTTTTATTTCTTTATTTGTACTTTTAGCTGTTTCATATAGAGTTTTTAATTGTTCATTATTTATAATCTCTTCATATTCAGTATCGACGAAATTATCATTTGAAGTTTTTGTATTATCACTACTTTCTCCAAATTCTTCTGACGAATACAAGCCTGTAAAGCTTTTTGGAAATACTTTTCTACAACTAGCAGCAATAACACATTTTACAATCATTGTCGCAGTCATTGTTCCCCACTGACCCATCGGTTTATGAGTTTTTGAATCTTTATCATAGTATTCTCTGTAATATTCATGTAATGGAATAGACCAGTAAAAATCATCTTTCCATCCCTGTCTTTTTAATGAGAAATAAGCTCCAACAATCTTTTGAGTTTTAAGATAAAATGTTCCTTTTTGTTCTATTATCTTTCCATCCTGCTCCAAGAGTAAACCAGCTTGCCATCCTTCACATAGTGGATGCTCATTTAATCTGTTTGTAAATGTATCAATTCCAACAACTTTTTGAACTTTTCCTTTTACATAAATAAAATGTATTTCTCCCAAGAATGGGTCAAGTTTTTGATGTTCACACATTTTCAAAAATGTATAAATATCAACATCTGATACTTTTTCATCAATATTTAATGCTTTTCTTGCCAAACCTAATGTTAATTCTATTTTATTTCCAGCTCCTGATACATATGATACATTACAATTTGTTATTTCATTCATTTGATAACCTCTTTCTAATTTTATTTTGTTCTAAAGTAATACAACCTACTTTGTATTTAATAACATTTTCATAATTAAAAAAATTTTTCAACTTATCTAAACTTTCTTTGTCCTCAAGTTCTTCATATATTCTATTTTCTTCAATTTCCCATAAGACATCATTTAAAATTTCAATATCTTTTTCACTTAATATTAATTTTTTTGTTGTCTTCATAAATTACTCCTTTCTTTTTTTTATTACTATAAATATGTTATCATTCTAAATATATAATGTAAATACTTTCATTTAAATATTTTATTGTTTTATATTATGGTTGATTTATTATAATAAATGATATATGATAAAATTATATTTAGAGAAAGGAGTGATATTATGAGGGGCAAAGATGAAACTGGTATCAACATTAGACTTCCAGACGATATGTATTTTCAGTTAAAATTTTATGCAAAGAAACATCGATTAAAAATAAAAGATATAATACTTGAGGCAATAGATACTTCAATTAAAAATTTAGCTAATAAATCCGATACACTTATTCAGATTGAAAAAAAATGATGATTTTCTTTAATTGATAATTTATAATGAGGTGTTATTATGAAAATAAAAAGGATATTTGCTGAATTAAATGGACAGTTAAAAACATTTAAAAATAGGGATGAACTAGTTTCAGAAATAAAGAAATTAAATAGTTTGAATTTAATTTTAAAAATTGAATTTGAAGAAAAAACAATTGAATTATCCATACTTTCATCAATGAATTTTATCGTAACTGGAGAAATACAAGACAATATATAAAAATATAAAATATTTGGAGGAATAATATAATGAATAGAAGTGAATTTTTGAGTTTTTGTGGAGTAAATGCAATAGGAATAATATTTTTTTATACAATTTTTTTAATCTTATTCATAAATTATGTAATAAAGAAAGTAAATAAAATGCGGAAAATTTTCAATGAAACAATTAATTTCGCTCAAAGTAGTCATAATGAATTTGCAAAAGATGTTGGGGCTATAGATTCTCAATCAAGAATAATAAAAAAAACACAAGAAAAAATTATATTTGATGTTAACTATATTTTGAAATTGCTTGATAAATATAAAGGAGTAACTTTTGACACGAAGATAAATAATCAAATTTCATCTGAAATTGCCGATATAATCAATTCAAATGTTTCTGATACTAATAATGGATGTACTGAAACAAAATCAATCATAGAGGAATCTAATAATGATAAAATTGATATTAGTGATTGCGTAAGATTGTCTGATATCTGTTATGAAGATTCTATTTTATCTGAAGGAGATATAAATCAATATACAAATCAAAAAAAATCAATTAAAAATGATTCTTATAGCTCTAATATTAAGATAGGTCAGGAAGTTAGATTTTCATCTATTGTTGAAAAAACTATTGATTTTTCCGAAAAAGTTAAAACTAAATTTAAAAAGCAAAGAAGTAAAGATAAATCAAATAGTTCTAATGATTTTATGAAAGAATTAGAACCAGAATCGGAATCAAAAAAATATATAGAAAAGGAGTTTATTTATGTCTGATTTTTTTTATTTTGGAAGTTACTATTCACCATACATCGTTGTTGCTTCATCTGGACATGGCCCAAACACAGCAGGAAAAAGAACTCCATTAATTAATGGTAGAAGTATAAAAGAGTTTGAATTTAATCAGCCTACAAAATTAAAGTTTTTAGCAGCTTTAAAAAGATGTGGAATAGCTTGTTGTGATGCTAATTATGAAGCAGAAACAAAAGCAATTGATGTTTCCAGAGATACGCGAATTAAAAGAGCTAATTCTTTAATTAAGTGCGATAAAGATAAAATACGTATAATTTATGTTGAAATTCATTTCAATGCATATGACGGTAAATTTGATACAAATAAAGGAGGTTTGGAAGTATTTTATTATACAGGAAGTACAAAAGGGAAATTACTTGCTTCATCTATATTGCACTATTTAAAAAATGGAACAAAACAAATAAATAGGGGTGTCAATTCAGCGAATTTTGATGTATTAAAATATACTTTAATGAAAGCGGTTCTATCTGAAAATGGTTTTATGGATGATAGATTTGAAGCTTCTATTATGTTAAATGAAAATTTTCAAACTGAGGTAGCCGAAGAACATTGTCAAGGAGTATGTGACTATCTTGGATTAATATATGTTCCCCCCAAACAAGTAAATCCAAAAGGACTTTATAAAGTTCAAGTTGGAGCATTTTCAAATTATGATAATGCAAAAAATCTAAGTAATAAACTTAAAAAAGATGGATATCCTACATATATTGTTGGGGATGATGTGTAAAATATCACATATATCATAGAAGTTTATGTATAAAAAAAGCAGTATAATCTATACTGCTTTTTTATCTTGTAAATATTCATAAACTTTATTTTGACTTATTTTCATTTCTGCTATTTCTTTTATTAATTGATTTTGAATAACTATTAAGGCACTTACTTCTTTTATTAATCCAATCATTGATTTATTATTATTTTTTAAGAAATAAATCATTAATACTACTGCGATTCCATTATTTATTACAAATCTTAAAATTTCTTCTATTTCCATGATAACACCTCTTTCTTTATTGAAATACTTCTGTTACTACAACACAACTTGAGGTAGTTAAATCAGTTGGATTTCCTGCATCTGTGTTATATTGTGCTCCTCTACATTGTAGATATCCCCCATCATTTCCAGTTTCTACAATGAAATTTTCTGTGGCAGCACTTGAAGTCGAAATTGCGGAAAGTGCATATCGAATATCAGTAGTTAGTCCATGGACAGATGTTCTCACATTATTAGTTGACGAAGGTTCAGTCGCTGCACTAACAGCAACACCACCGACTGAAACTCTATTTGATAAAGCAGTAACACCACTACTTTCCCAATCTACTCTAAAATCAGGAGTAGCACTTCCAGTATTTTGTATACTAAAAAAAGCTTCGATTCTAAAAGTTCTATTTGCTGGTAATTTAATAAAAAAATCATCTATATTTGTTAATACATTACTTGTATATGACTGAGTAGTAAATAATTTATATAATTTTGGTCCTTTACTCCATTCATTATATAAATTTAAATCCCCATAATTAGATGATATCGCAAAATCAGTTACTAAAGACCATGCGTTTGCTGACGATGATTGTATATAAACGCATCCAACAGAATCAGCTGCGATTGATGTTTCATATTCTAAAACATGCATCATTTCACCATCTTTGTATAAAATAGCTCTGCATGTATCATTATCTTTTTCAAGTTTTATAATTATTCTTTCATCTTTTAATAAAGTATTAGATAATACAACAGTAACATTAGTGGTAACACCTGCTTCGGTTACACTTAGATAAAAAGTACCATTATTAACATATGTTTCGATTAAATTATCAGAATCAACTTCCCAAGACAATCCTAATGAATAATCTTCATATTTACAATACATTTCTATATAAGCTATAAAAGATAAAACACTACAATAAATATGTAATACTGAGCCTGTTGGTTCAGGTGGCATTAACATTATTCCATGTCTATTCAGTTTTTCATCATATACAACACTTAGAATATCAAGAATAATATCAAATTTATTTTCCCATCCAGTAGCTAAACCCATATATTCTTGAAATGAATTAGGCCATCCACCAAATAAGCTATCTTCCTTTACCATTTGTAAATAATCGCATGTAATATATTCGTCTTGAGCATTAGCAAGTGATGTCGCTTCAATTCTTATATGGGTAATATCATCCCATCCAGCAGGTGCCCCAGTTATAGCGAATGCAGATTTAGCAGCTGCTAAATAATTATATCCATTTGAAAATCCTGCGGCTGCTACTGCATAATTATAATTATTCGCATTATCATCACCAAATTTAAATTGAAATACATTAAATTTAGTTGTGTCAGTAATATAAAATATCAAATAAATAAAATCTGATACACTAGATGCTTGGCCATCATTGAAAACACTTAAATCAATAGAAGGTATATCTTTATAGATACCGAGCCATCCAGCATTGTCGTCATGCTCAGTAAATCTAACAGAATTTGAACCAATCATATTATTTGTAGTATCATCTGATATATCCGTTGAAGCTGTGCTTGCTGTCCATTCATCGCCACTTGTGAAATTGCAAATTTCTTTAGTACATCTTTGCCAGAAATATTCTTTTAATTTACTTTTTTCAAAATTTAAACATTGACTCCTTCTTAATTCTTCATCGGTTAATGATAATACATCTTCATGACTTAATAAATTATCCGCATCTATACATGGAGGCCCCCCATTAATCCAAGCTATAGGAGTATATTTGCCGAAATCACCCATATTTACGCCTCCTCAATTTTGAAAGTTGTCATATCAATTCTTTTAGGTTTCTTTAATAATTGTCTTGTAGCATGTACATTTTTTATTTTTTTTCTAAGTGCTGGTATTGTAACTTTATATCGAATAGCTTTTTTTTCATCTTTGATACTAATTAAATCTATTTGTAAATCAAATTTATCTTTTATTTGATTTACAAGATTTACACAAAATGTTGAATACATATTTTTTAATATTTTGTCATCAACTTCCTCAATTTTTTTTATATCAGCTGTTTCGATATCAACTGATATATTTTTATCATTTTCTAATTTAAATATATTTGTAAAGTCCATTATATCAACTCCTATCTATTTGATATTCCCATGTAACCTGTATTTCTTCACTTCCTATTTTATTTTCTACAGGATTTAAGACTATTCTCGATATCAATAATCCGTAATCTTTTCCAGCACCTTCTAACCAATCATATGATGTCGAGCCAGCGAACAGTCCTATTTCTTTAATAGTAACAATTCCAGAATAATCTTCTGGTTGAGTATCTTTTAAAATTGCTCTAGCTTGTAAAGTTCCAACGCCTGTTCTAGTTCTTACAATAATAGGAACACGATAAATTTCATTTACTAAATGTTGCATATTATTAGTATTTACACTATTATCATCGCCAAACGCAATATGCTTAAAAAACATATTTGAATTTGGGGGATAATAAAATGATTTAATTAATTCATCTAAAGCATCATCCATTATTCTATTTTTTATTATTCTTATCTCAGTTTTATTATTATTACTTTTATCTCTTTTTACTATAGTAACTTTACCTTCAATTGAAAAGGCTGTTTTTATTCTCATTATTAATCACTATCGCTTTCGTAATAGATTTCAGTATTATTTATAGTACCTGGAACTGGCCCACCTGGAGCGACATTTGGGTGAAGGCCTCCCGGGTCAGTTTCAGGATATAAGCAATCTATACTATCAATTGTTACAACTCCGGCAATGTTAAATTCTTCTGATTCTATAAAAGGAATACTTACGATAGCATCTTCTCTAATTGTAAAATAATCATTTGCTGTTAACCATTTTTTAAAGAATCTAATCCATCCACCGATTGGTAGTCCATCAATTAGAGTTACTGTTCTTTTCAATCTATTTCCTCTATCTTTAATTGATAATTCCATCACTAAATAATCAGAATCTATTTGAAAAGTTGGTAACACTAATCTACATAATTGTCCTATTTCCCATCTATGATTATATGATGATATTTTAAATTTCTGAGCAATTCTACAATATTTATTTAAAAGTGCTTGGGCTTTTTCATTTCCAAGAACTATTCCAACTACATTCGAATTTTCAGTTATATCATAATAGATACCACTTCCATTTTCCGCAGCTGCTCTTGCTGCTATTGCTGTATCATTTGATTTAATAATATCTATTTCATAGCTTCCTCTATATTTTAGAACAATGTAATAACCTGCTTCAATTGCTGGATAATCACTATTTTGATAAATCTGATTATTTCCATCGGTATAAAACCATTGAGGTGTAGTTTCAAGTCCACTTATACCAATCGTTTGTCTTGTATCACTTGGTGGATCATTTCTTTGAATCCAAGTACATACATACACTTGGGGTTCCCCTAAATCATCACAAATAGGATAATTAAGAAAAAAATTTCTAGTTTCCCCATTTGGAAAGGGGTTAGATGTTTCTATTAATTCATCGGTAACATCTTTTACATTTCTTAATACTTCAATATTTCTATATTCTGACCTATCGTTTATTCTTGCTAAATCTTCACTTAATGTTCCAATATATTCATGAGTATATGGCCCTTTTTCAAAAGTATACTCATGAAAATGAAATTTCTTATTAGGTTCTATATACCACTGCCAGCCTAAAAAATCCGATAATTCAGTAAATACTTTACTAGCATATATATATGGACAATTTACCGATACTTCTTTTGTTGTTGATTGAATAGAAGTTGAATCATACCAAATACCATCAGCTTTTAAATATTTATCAATTATTTCTTTTACTAAAACATTTATTTTAGTTTTAGCATATCCTTGATTTATAGCTATTCTATCGCATATACTATGATGATCTATACCAACAATACCGATTCCCATTAATAATTTCTCATTTATTTTTCTAGTATTCGGTTCGTCTAGCTGACCACCCCATATTAACTTCCATGAATTAATATCATTTCCCGTACCAGTATATTCCCATACATTTATTAATCGTCCTACTAAAGATTCTAAATAAAAATTATTACTTTCATCTTTTAAAGTAAAATTCAAAACTGCTCTCGTACCTGATTCACCTTGATTTATACTTAAACTCTTTGATAATACATATACATTTTCAGGCCATCCCCAATTAGGAAGATTTTCACTTCGTTCTATAGGAGATAGCCCATCAAGTGTTATTCTAAATGCTACTGACATTATTCGAAAATCCTCCCCCCATATCTTTTTACTGTATTATTCATTTCACTCATAAAGTTTTCAATATTCTGAACTCCATTAAATATAAATGTTCCACTTATATTTGTTCCACTTGAAATAGAAGCTGTTTCAAGTTTTGAATTTTCTGGCCCATTTATAACTATTTTTCCTAACCAATCATTCATTATTGCATCTTTTGCATTATTCAATGATTTTAATATAGGGTCTTTAAAATTCAATTTATCTAAATTTTTCAATGCTCCCATTTTAGCAGGTGAGTGCGGTAGATAAGAACTAATTATTGACCCAATTCCAGCAGCTGTATTTCCTAAACTTCTAAACATTGAAGTAATTCCATCTATTACAGATTGGACAACATTCTTGCCAGCTTCTTTAAAATCAATTTTTGTAATTCCTTTTAACAATTTTCCCGCAGCTTCTTTTCCAGCAGTATATAATTTGGCAGCTTCTATAATTACTTTCGATATAAATCCTCCAAAAGCTATTACACCATTTTTAACAGCTGATTTAATCCATTTAACAAAATCATCTTTAAAATTTCTTATTTTCTTAATAACACTTATAACCATATTTATAATTGCGAGAGTTACTTTAGTATTTAAATCTTTGAAAAAGTTTATAACTTTGCTGATTAATTCAGGAACAATTCCATTTCCTATTTTTTTATATAAATTTTTAAAGTAAGTAACTGCAATTTTAAAGAAATTTCCTATAAAATTCTTTATTAAACTAAATGCATTTTTCCACACATTTATAACAGCTGCCCACATTTCCTCAAAACCTTTTTGAATTAAGTCACCATTTAAAGTTAATATTCCCATAATTATCTTGAATACACTTCTTACTATTGTTCCTAAACTTACTATAATTCCAATTACATTTGGAATTATACTCAATAAAGCTCCAAATAATGAAATCATTATGCCTAATGAATTAACAAATACAAAACCAATAATTTTTCCTAGATTTTGCAATACAGGAATTAATGGTTCGAGTGATTGTTTCGCTAAATCTAATGATTCTTTAAATGATGCCCAATCAATGTTTGACAGAGCTTCTTTTAATGCATTTATTGTTGGCTCTGCTACATCTTTTACAGTTGAGGCAAAATCAAAAATCTTATCTCTTATTTCAAGAACTTTTTCCCTAAATAATATTAATTTAGTAACTGCATTTATTAAATTATCTCTAAACTTATCAGGAATCATTTCTATCATTGCAGCTGTAAAATTAGCAAAGTTACCAGTATCAAGTCCTTCAGCAAATCCCTTTATTGCTTTTTTTATATCATCGATATGTTCAATTATAAATTCAACAGTTTTTTTGATTTTATCTCCAATTTCTTTAAATTTATTAATTATTGAGCTTCTTACAGTTTCGGATGATAACACTAAAGTTCCTAATATACCGATTAATGAAGCAATTGCTCCTATTACAATTAAAGTCGGTGCGCCTATTGTACTAATAATACTTGCAATAGTTGAGATTGCACTTGCTACACCAGCAGCAACACCAATTAAATTTCCAAATGCTAGAATAATTAAAGGCATTATTGCTGATAACGCAGTAAATGCTAATATTCCAGTTTGCATCGGTTTTGATAGATTTTTAAATTTATCCCCAATAAAACTTACAACTTTATTAAATGTATTCAGTATTGGAAGTAAAGCTCCTTTCAATACATCAAAGAACTCAATAGCAGTTGACTTTATTTGACTTAATGATTGGTCGAATTTGAAATCTAAAGTTTCCGATGCTGCTTTAAAAGCTTCATCCAACATACCTGTTGAATTAGCAACATTTTCAAATACTTTTTTATTATCTTCTAAATTAGCCCCCATCAAATCAAGAATTCCCATCAAAGCTCTTATATTCGGAAATACTTTTGCCACTGTTTCTTCTCCATATTTTTTTGTTGATTCTCTTAACTCAATTAATGTATTTAAAAGGCCATCTTCTTTTATCTTTTTTCTCATTTCGGAAGCAGATGTTCCCATTTTTTTCAATGTATCATTAGCTTCCTTAGTTGGTTTAAGCAAGCTAGCCATTATACCTTTTAGTTGGGTAGCTGCTTCACTTGCATCCGTTCCAGTTCTTGTCATAGCTGCCTGCGTAGCAGCTACTTCCTCAAATTCGACTCCTAATTCAGATGCTAAAGGCAAGACTGCTCCCATTGAGCCAGCTAAATCAGCCGCGGCAGCTTTTCCTTCTCTAACCGCTGCAACCAAGATATCGGTTGCTTTTGCAGCTGATAAATTTTTAGGTCCATATGCATTCATTGCACTTGTTACTAAATCAGCAACAACCGCAGTTTCGCCCAATCCAGCTGAGGCAGCTTTACCAGATAGAGTCAATACGTCCATCGCTTCGGCTCCTCGTAATCCTGCACTTGTAACATAAAAAAGTGCCTCTGCTAAAGCTTTTGGAGCTTGACCAATTTGTGGGCCTAATTTGAGTATTTGATTGCCCCATTGACTTACTTGTTTTTCAGAGATACCAACAAGACCAGTAACTTTCGAAAGTTCTCTTTCGAAGTCTCCTCCTAGCTTTACAACTGCAATTCCAGCAGCTAATAAAGGCAATGTTACTGACTTTGTAAGTTTTCCCCCTAAATCTTGCATATCAGAACCAATTGACTTTAAACTTTTCGAAAAATTCGAGCCAAATGTATTTCCATCTCTATTTAATTGATTTAATCTTTGATTAAAAGGTGAAGTATTTGCGTCAACTCTTGCAGTTAATTCACCGATAACAAAACTCATAAATACACCTAGATTCTATCAATATTATTTTCGATATCTTCATTATTGAATTCTACGAAATTTCTTTTACTTTTATCTTTGTACCATCTTCTATAAGCAGCATCATTTGGTAACTCTTGTGTTAAAACAATAAATTTTCTCCAAGAAATTTCATTGTTAAAACAGCAATTATTTAAATCTAAATTATAATAACGTAAAAAGTCAGCTTCTAAAGCTGACCATCCCCATATTAAAATCCTCGGGTCATCACTTTTTTTTCCAATTCTGCTTTATTTTTTGAATTAGTTTCATATCCCCATGAATTCAATATATTTGGAATGATGTTATTAGTTACAAAGTCCAATGATACATTAACATTATTTGACCTTTCTAGTGCAGTTAAAAATTCTCTTCCAAACATTAACTCTATAAATCTTAAAACTTTATCTTCTGGTAAAATAACTACCATTTTCCCATCTATTTTTTTATAACAATATCGAAGAAAAAATGTTGAAAAATTAAAAGGCATTCTCGATGATAATTCATATATTTTGCCTAGAAACCTTATTGTTAATTTATTTTTACTTGCTGCATATTCTTTTAAGGCTTCATCAAAATCATATGTTAATTCGCTTTCTTGCCTTTCTTTTATTTCTTCAACTTTTTCATTCAATTGATTTATTCTTTCTTGATTAATTCTTTGTATTTCTTCATCAGTCATTGTTTTCTTTTTTTCATCTTTTATATTGTCCATAAAAATACCTTTCTTTCTTTTATTTGTTGATTAGCTTCCTGGAACTATATCAACTTTTGAATTAACCCTAAATGTTGTTTTATATTTATAAACACCGCTGACATCGCCAGTTTCATTATATCCTGTAAAGAATCCTGTCAATAGATATCCATATCCAGTATTTCTAACATGTCTTATTGTTACTGTTTTTCCTTTTTCAGCAGCATTTCTTAATTCACTTTGACCAGCATTTAAACCACCAGCAGCTGTTTCTATTGTTATTCCTTCAACAGATGCAGTTTCCGAAACCGCAATACTTGCAAATTCAGTATGTAATACATCGGTTCCAGCAATAACATTCTCCGCAGCAGTAACATCCTCTTCCGAAACCGATAAATCTTTATTAAATGCAGTTACCTTCGCAACAACTAGGGCATCAACTTCAACAACTGTTCCAGCGAATTTTACTTCATACATAATAATTTCCCCCTTTCACTATTAAAGTCTATACTTATTATCTTTTGTCTGTACTCTTAATCTATAACTAGCAGTATATTCATGTCGTCCTTTGTCATCTTTTCCTATTCCAAATGGAATGATATCAACAAATGAAGCAGTTACAACATTTTCACTTTCATCAATTAATGAACAACCCCCAAAACCTATAAATGATTTATGAATATTCATTAAAATTGTCTTTGCTTCATTCTTTTGAGTGTTTCGTACTAATACTCTTATTCCTAGCTGGTCAACTGATAAAGAAGATGATTCATCTATTGAGGGAGCTTGATAGTCAAAGACTGTTATTTGATTACTGGGTGATTCTGGTTGAAAATTATCATAGATATTTCCTCCATCAGAAAATGTTCCAAAATCATTATTTTCTAGCCATTGACAAAATTCGTCTGCTATCATTACATAAACCTCCTCATTTCTTCTTTCATAAATGATTCCAAACTTGATTTTGCTAATCGATTGAATGGGTCACGTAAATAAAAAGCTTTTCTTCCATGTTGAAAATTAGCTGTATGCTCATGCCATTTTATAGCGTATGGTATCACTGGATATCCAGTTCCCGGCCCACCACCAAAAGTTATACAGCACGCTGGAACATTTGCTTTGGCCATAATAACTATTCCACTATGTAAAAGTGGGCCTTCATCTAAGGGAACCTCATTTCTAGCAGCTCCAAGAACGACTTCTCCTGTTTTATTAACAGCTGAAACACTTGCATTATTAACTAATTCCTTCAAAACATCACCAAGCCAGCTTGTCCAGTAGTTCATAGTATCACCTAACTATTAATTCATAATGATGTGTTAATCCATCTATTGGATTATCAATTGGGTCAATCTGCAAAACTTCCATATCATTTCTTATTTGTGGTAATAATTGATTAATCATCCAGTATTCATGATTAATATCTATGTTACTATCATTTTTAAGAAATATAATCGCAGTTGATGTAACTTTTTCGCCTGTTTTAAGAGTTACTAATTTATTTCCATATTCACAAAAACCATTTTCCTGTGGATAAGTTGTTTCATTTACAAAATCACCAGAGTTATTTCTTTTTCTTTTTATTAAAACTAATGTGTGGGTCATTAATGAATTAAATACTGCTAAACTCATAATATTTCGACTTCTCTATTTATTGATAATGACGATTTTATTTCTCTATTTATTATTCCTGAAGAAATTAAAATACTATCAACAAAACCCATCGAATCCGGAAGTATAGAATTTCCAGCATTATTTCCCTTTTGAGTTGAGAATCTTCCAAGTTTAACAGACTTTGAATTATTTGGAGTTGTTCCACTTGTTACCATTTCTTGAATCATAGAAGCTACCCACATTTTTATAGCCTCTTTTTGTCCTTCAGTTACAACAACAGTATTATTTACATACCAGTTAGACAATTCTTTGATTTTATATCCGTTACTATAGATTTTATAATTGCCTATTCTAGAATCTAATAATTTACATGCTAATTTAATTAATAAATTAGTAGCCTCAGAGGCAGGTCGTTCTGTATATGTATTATATTCTGTTGGAGTTAAATACATACTTTTCACCTTCCCCATTTATTCTTTTTATAATATATCAGTTAATGAAACAATTAATGATTCTCTAGTTCCAACAGCTGGTATATTATGTTGTTTGCATAATTTTTGTAAATATTTATAAGATTGTATAGTTAAATCAATTCTTGTTTTTCTTTGCGATTTAGGAGTATGAAATGTTGCAACGTTCATATCTGTAAATGCTTGCGCCGAAAGAACTTCTAATTCAACTATATCCCCTATCTTATAATTATTTATATTTTTAGTAAATTTTATTGTTGATTTCATCATTTTACCTCAATCTTAGGAACCTTCTCTTTTAAAAACAGCAAATGGATATCTAGTTGTTTCATCTTCATTCAATGTATTGATAGGATTAGGTACTTGCCATGCTAAACGCATACATGCTCTTAATGCTACCATATTTTGTTGTGGCAGATTTACAACTATTTCCTTAGTAACTGGGTCTTGCAATACTGCTTGGTCAAGTAATTTCCAACTTATGTCCTGTCTAACTGCATACATCAACTGTTTCCAGTCACCTGTTATTTGCAATGACATTGAAGGAATTACACTTCCGTTTCTTGGGAAAATACAGTTGTCACCATCAAGCATATAGTTAGTTTGACCTTGGACACCTTCTTTATTAAGTGATTTAAAGATAGGCTCGCCAGTTCCATTTACTCCCCCAACTCTTAATCCTCTATATTCTGAACGCATAGTCATTGCACAAACATGTCCATCAACAAAATAACCGTCCTCTTCAACTTTTGAAATCAATCCACCAACACCCAAAACATCATTATAAATATCGCCTAAAGACCCTTTTACAATTGCATTTCCAGCAGCAATCGAAGATTGATATATTGGAGTAGGCCAAATTCTTGGAGCATTAATTCCGTAAAAAACTGCTTGGTCAAAAGCTTTACCAAATGCAGATAATAATTTAGGTTTTGCTTCTGCCCATATATTATATGCAGAATCGGCCAAAACTGCTTCTGGGATACTTATAATGACGTTCAATTCCTCAGCGTCAAGATATTTATTCTCCCATGCCATTGTTGTTAATTTCTTCCATTGTTTTCCTTCTTCAACACTGCCAGGTCCTGGATTGGAAAAGTAAGCCACTGGTAAAACTGCTAAACAAGGCATCCTTCTTTGTCTTCTACTCATGTTTGGAGCTTTATAGCCCAATGTCATTACTGTTGATGATTCGGAAACACTTTCGATTATTTCTCTTGAATATTCTTCAGGCATTAACGCGTCAACATCACTTCTAGGTATATATGAACCCATGTGTACATCACTCCTTTAATTTCTAAAATCGTCCAGCTGCCCTTCTAATTATTGAATTGAAATCATTGCCAGTAGTTTTTTTTGATTTTACAGAACTTTCATCATTGGTATCGTCCCCAGTTTTTGAAGGTCGATTATTTGCATTTAATAAATATGCTTTTTCAGCAACTAATATTTTTAATGCTTTTTCAACTCCATGAACTGTTCCATCATCATCAACTTCGATATCATCCATTTCCATCAATTTATAAGCAGCTGAATAATCAATTATTCCTAAATCTTTACTTTTCATCATTACTTCTGATTTTATCAATTTTTTATTAGCTTCTTCTACTTTTAAATTGGCACTTTTTTCAGCATCTTCCTTTTCTTGCTGTAATCGTTGTGTTTCTGTCATTTCACTTTTTTTCTTTTCATTTTCCTCCGCTGCTCTTGCTGCTTTTATTGCTTTTGAGACTTTTCTATTTACTATTGCATCAAATTGCTTTTGATTATCAAATATAACTCTTTCATCCTTAGTTTTTGAATCATCATTAGTTTTTGAATCATCATCATTTTTTGAATCATCTTCATTTGTTGAATCATCATTTTTTGAATCATCATCATTTGTTGAATCATCTTCATTTGTTGAATCGCCGCCACCGACAACTCCAAAAATTGGAAATAACATTGCTGTAAAAAGAAGAAAAAACATTTTTTTAAAATTTTTCATAAAATCCTCCCATATTTACGCTTGGTAAGCTCTATATCATATTTACGCCTGATATTAAACTGGCTCATGTCATATTTACGCTTGACAAGCTCTTTTTTAATAACTTTCTTTTATTATACAGGTAGTTTAAAAAAAAATAAAGCTTTTATTCTATTCTATGTAGAACAAAAACTTTATTTTTATATTATTGATTGTAAAATTATTTACTTATTAAATTAACACTCCTTTTCATAGTTAGAACTATCTGGTGGGCGACAATATATACTAATAAGTCCTACATGATTAAAAGCCCATTTATATGTTTTGAAATCATCTAATGGTATCCATCTAACCTCTTCAACTTCGCCATAATTTGCATTTTCAATAGTTAATGTTAAGTCTTTTATATTTTCTGATAATGAACAAATAAATCTTATTGTTACATTTTGTCGTCCAAATGGAACGCTATCGATGCCAATTAAAGAAAATTCTTCCTCATTAATTCTAAGGCCTGTCTCTTCAAAAGTTTCTCTGCATATAGCCTTTTCACATGTTTCGTTAAAATCTAAATATCCACAAGGGAGACACCAATATCCCTGAAAATCTGGAGTATTAACCCCCCTTTTATTTGCTAATATATACCAATGCCAATTATCATCATGGGCCATAATTAACCCAACAACGGCGACCGACCTGGAATACCAATATTTTTTACCCTTGTAATCAAATTCAAAATTATTCATTTGTGATTCCTTTCTATTGCTTTATTTTTATATTATTGATTGTAAAATTATTTACTTGTTAAAATTCTTTACATTGTTAACTATCTTTCTTATTTCATGGGAAAAAAAATCTTTTTCACATTTTAAATAAAATTCATTTGCATCTTTATAGCCTTTTAATCTCATAATAAAGCACATTATCCCCATTTTTCTAATGTTAGTATCAAGTGTTTGAATTGCATCTTCCCCAGCTGAATCATTATCACAACAAATTATAAATTTAATTTTTCTTTGAACTAATAAAACATTATAACTTTTAATATATGTTATAAATGTATTGACCATTGATGTTGAATTAAGTACGATACATTTATATTTCATTTGTTCAAATGTTAAACCATCAAATATTCCTTCAGTTATAAATATAATATCATTATCTTTTGCATATTTAATATAATCTAAATTACATATTTTTAATGGCAAATTTTTCAAATTTAAAACTTTTGCATTATTTTGCGAATATTTATCGTCTCTTCTTAAAATACAATTTACAACTTTTCCATCTTCCCATACAGGAATAATATTTCTGTATGCATATAAATTATAAAATTGAGGCAATAGTTGTAAAGGAAATACATTTTTAGGATTACTAATAATTATTTTATATTTACTAAATATATTTAAAGATGTTATTCCCCTACTATAAAAATACTTATATTGCCATGTCTTTGTTTTTTTATAATTTTCTGTTATTATATTAGTTAAATTAAAATTTTGTATATCTTTATATTGTTTTTTAATTGAGTTCTCAGCTTTTATTTGTTTATTATTATTTTTATTAATTGTGACTTCATTCGTGGGGTCACAATTAAGTATTTGAAGACCTCTTTCTACTAATTTACTAAAGTCTTTATAAACATCATATCCTTCAATTTCAGCAATAACATTAAATGAATCTCCCTTTAGTCCACAATGACAACAACATACATTTTCTTTAACTGATAAATCATTTTTCGGTGTTTTGTGTCTACTTTTTAAACATGTCCAATTAGGGGATGATTCTTCTGCACCATAATAAGTTAATATAGCTCTTAAATTATTTTTTACTTTCTGTTTATCTTCATAAGTAAAAAATGGTTTTCCTTTTTTATTCATTTGAAAGTCATCTCCTATAATTCTTTTATAGTCAGTTCTAAATCAGTTAAATAAAAATATGCACTGACTATTTCCCCAGTTTTATTATATACAATATCTTTGTCTTTAATACTTAGCGAATCTATTAATTCTTTTTCTTTTAACTTTTCATCAACTATATATTCAGGACAATTCTTATTTATCCATGATACTAATTTATACATATCTTTTATCTTTATTTGCTGTTTTTTAATAATTATTTTAGACATAGGCAATCTATAATAAATATGAGTTGAATCCTGTTCTAATAAATTTACGGAAATTGTTTCTTCGTCTATTGCTTCTTTTAACCATGTCATTATATTCATTTTTACAGTATTATCGATAAATTCAAATCTCTCCTCAGCAACTTTTATTTTTTTATTATAGTTTGATATCATTCCATTACAAACTTTAATATATTTCTGAGCTTTATATTTTGATTCTTTTATTTTTTCAATTTCCTGTTCTAATAATATATCTAATGATATATTACTATCTAATTTTTTATTATTTTCAAATGAATTATTATTATTTTCATCTATAAAATTAATCATTTAATTATCCTCTCATTATTTATTTTCTTTCTTCCAAGTATTATTGCAGTTTCTACAGAAATAATTTGTATATTTACCGATAATATTACCGGTTTTATCTCTTTTTAATTCTGTGCCTGTTATAACTGTATTATTACTTTCACAACGTGGACATTTATTTTCCATTTTAATTCTCCAATTCTCTTATATATTTTAAATATTTTTCTCTTAATGATACATTATTTGTAAAAAATATAATATTCTTTTCTCTAAAAATATTATTAAATAACCTCTCCCCTAAAAATATTTCCATCTTTGCAGCTTGATTATTATTATCAAATATATAAATACAACAATACTCATCAAAATTTATATAATTTAAATCATTAATACTTTCATCATAGAATTCAATATTATTTTCTTTTAATGGCCCATCTATAAAAAGGATTTTATCTTTTTCTACCTTCAGCAATGATATATTTTTAGTTTTTAACAATGTTACTAATTCTTTCTTTTTATATGTTGATTCTTTAAATATATTACTAAGTGTAATTATAGTACTAATACATAGTAACGATAGTATAATTGATATAACACTTGATTTATTTAACTTATTCATTATTATCCTCACTCTTCTCAAATAACATTGATTTTGATACATCTAATACTTTCGCAATTTTCGATATTAAAGACTTTTCTATTGTTCTTTCATTCTTTTCAATTCTTCCAAGTAATTGATAATCGATATCTACTTTTTCTGCGAGTTCTCTAATAAGAAGTCCTCTCCAAATTCTTAGTTTTCTAATACAATTTACTTTCATTATTCCTTCAGAAACAATTAATGGCTTTATTTTTGGACAAAGTTTATCAACTATTTCTCTATATACTTCATTTAGAGAACCTCTGAAAATTAAATTATTTTTAATATGTGATTTTTTATAATGTTTTGATCTGTTATACTCAAAAACAAATTTATTATCATTCTCAAAATAATACAAAACAATAGATTTATTGAAATATTTAATTGTTATCATTTTTATTTTTTGATTCTGCATATTTCTTAATACATCATAAAGCTTTTTATTATTACTTTTTCTAAAATACATTTGAAACACTTCCTTTACTTTATTTTAATAAAATATCTATTTTCTCAGGAATATTTATAAGTTTTAGTCCCTCAACAACTCTTTTTTGGTCATCAACTAACTTATTATTTTTATCAATAGATAATTTAGTTTTATATTCATTCCATTTTATATTCCCATATTCATCAATATATTCTGGATTTATATCTTTGATAAATTGTGTCAATATAGAATAATCTTTCTCAATTTGTTTAGTAGCTTTTGAAATCATAAAATTACCTGATAATCCAATAAGTGTTTTATCTTTTTTTGTTTCATTTAAAATGTTAAGCTTTTCAGCTTCATTCATTAATGATTCAATGTCTTTATGTATTTCTAACATTGAATCATCAAATTTTAATGTTAAATTTTTCAATTTCTGTTCATAATAAGAAATACTGTCAATCGCAGCTAACCTCAATCTTAGATAAGTATTATTTTTATCCTTGTAACTATTAATAATTCTTTCCATTTCAAGTGTTATCTCTTTTGAATCATTTATTTTTTTACCATCTTCACTAATATTATTATTATTTTTCATAGTATTCTCCTTTTTAATAAATATTTTATCAATATTATACAATATTTATTAAAACATTACAAGATAGATACAACATATTTTTTTCTTTATAAAAAAAAAGACTCAACATCCCTCTTATCAATTGATATAAACATATTTATTTTTTTTTAACTAATTCAAATTTATATAAGCTAGTTTTTTTATTATTCAAAAGCAATAAAAGAAATTCTTTTTGTTTTTCATTTAAAAGATAATATGCAGCTGGTCTTCCTCCTTTGCTTCCTTTTTCTCGTTTTTCTATTACTTTTTCTAATACTTTTGTATCATCAAGTTTATTAAATTGTTTTCTATATTTATTTAAACAATTTAAAATAGATAAATGGGCAAAATCAAACTCCTTCGCTATTTCTTTTGAATTAAACCTCATAATACATTCCTTTCATTGTTATTTAATATTTAAAGAACTTGCAATTGATTTTAATTGTTTTGCTGCTATTTCCCCCGCATGTCCTCTTATATTTTCTGGGTATATATCATTAATGAATTCTTTTTCTTGTTGTCCCATACCGTTTTTTAAAGCTATTTCAATCATTCTATTCAATTCGTTCATATCTTTTGCATGATACCCAATATTTTCGTTATAAATTCTATATTCAAAATTATTAGTATCTTTTTTAAAATGATTAAGCACTGATTTTTTGCATATCCAGTCAGGAAAAATGACTGGTTTGCCTAAAATCCATGCTTCATAAAGTGTACTTCCAGCATCGGCGATTACTACATCAGCATCCATCAATTCTTGTAATGTGGGTGTATGCTTTATTCTTGCATTCATTTTCGATGTTGGATGTAAAGCAATTTTCGTAATATATTCTTCAGGTATTTTTTTTATTAATTCTAAACATTCTGGATATGTACTTCTTCCAGTATCTTTTCCTACGTATCCATGCGTTGGAGCCCAAACTACATAAGGTTTATCATATAAATTTCTTTTTAATTCATTATTCAATAGTGGATCTAACTTTGTATATCCACAAATGAAAATCTGACCTTTATATCTTGTCTCTCTCATTCGCTTTTCCCAAGCTGGGCCGGGAACAAACGCATATTTATAATCGTTTATATTGTCCCCAATCCAATAATTTTTATCACCAATTCCATGCGAAAAAAATACATCTTTCGGACCTATTGGAACTTTCATTTGTTGATTTATTCTTTTTGCAGAAAAAAATCTACAATTAATAGATGTTAATGGTCTATTTGATAATCCACTTTTATCAAGATGCTTAATTATTGGATTTGCAAGTGCTTGTATCGCATATTTATAAGCTTCCCCTGCGTGTTGTGACTGAATATCATAACAAAAATTAAAAGTATTTCCGTTATGTTTCAATCCATAAGTTTCAATAAATTGTTTATTATTTATTCGATTTATTCTCAACATTTTTTCACACCGCATATCTCTAAAGACTGAATCTACTGGGGCAATACTTATACTTACTTCTTTAAAAGGTTTAAATGTATATTTACCAACTGTTATTTCAAAGTGAGCAGTATTTAAAATTGTTACATTCATATTGTTTCCTTTCTATTTTTTTATAGTTAAAATCTGTCCATCTAAGTTGTTTCCATAATTTATTAAGTCACAAATAAAAATTGCAACTTCTTCAGGTTTCATCATATTTTCAAAATCATCGTCAGGATTTATATAATGTCTCATGTCTGTATCACACGCACCCGGACATACGCAATAAACTTTAATATTATAACTTCTTAATTCCTCAGATAAGCTTAAACTAAAATTTATAACAGCTGCCTTTGTTGCTGAATATGCAGCTCGACCAGGTCTAGCATTTAGACCAGCAGTTGAAGCAATATTTATTATTTTGCCTTCTATATTATTTTTCATACAGTATTTTATATATGCTTTTGAGCAATTAAAAACACCATGGACATTAACGTCAAATTGCTCTTTCCAGTCATCAAAAGATAACTCATTTATACTTCCTAGCTTTATTGTTCCAGCATTATTTATTAATGCTATGGGTCTATATTCTTTTTCAAATTCAAATGATAATAATTCATCTAAACAATTAGAGTTTTTAACATCAAAATCATTATATCTAGATATCCCATAATATAAATTTTTCGAATCCAAACTACACCAATTTTTAGCTATTGCAGCACCAATTCCCCTGTTACTCCCTGTTATTATAATATTCATAGATGCCCTCCGCTAATTTTAAGTCCAAAGGTGTAGTTATTTTTATATTACATTGTTCTCCTACTATAACCCAAGGAATACAAAATGAATTTGCTATAACTAAAGCAGAATCGTCGGTATAAGTTATTTTATTGCAATTTGCATACTCATGACAGTTTCTAAGTAATTTAGTTTTATACTTTTGAGGCATCTGGACTTCCCCACAATCATTTCTATTCATAATAGTTCCATAATCTGTAATAACTGTGGAATACATAATATTTCTTGGTACAACAAAATCACTTTCAGTTTCTAGTACTTTCTTTATTAATTCAATAGAAACAAAAGGACGAACCGCTTCCATTATCAATACAAATTCAGTTTTAACAAATTTCAAAGCTTTATATACTGATTGCTGTCTTGTTTCACCATATTCACAAAGTTTATATTTTTTTATATTATAATCATTCATATACTTATAAGTTTCCGCTTGATTAGTACATGGAATTATAATAGTTCTTATTTCTTCAGGTATTTTATTTAAAGTTTCAAGTCCATAAATTAATATTGGTTTTCCATTAATTCTTGAAAATTGCTTAGGAAATCCTAATTCACTTCTAACTCCCTGTCCACCTGATAAATAAATTACATCTATCATATTACTTTCCTTTCACAAAATAATTCTTTTCTTTTTTTTCCATGTTTTTTTATTAAAATGTACTATATATCCATTTTTTAATACTTTTTTATCTTCAAAAGTTCCAATATATCGTCTATTCCCTTTTTTGCATCCTTTGTCTATTTGTATAAAATCATCATATTTTCTTAATATTCTAGTTATGTATCCAGTTCCAGCAACATTAAATATTCTAATCCCTTTTTTTTTATTTAATTTTAATTTTGATAATTTTTCAATATGGCTATCTAATCCAAAAACTAATTCCTTGAATGCACTATGTTTCTGCATACATCCTAATGTACCATTCGCAATATTTCCATTATTTCCTGTCATTCCAAAACAAGTTAATTCGTCTAAAAGGATATCTAAAGATTTTAAACATTTGCTATCAGCATCAACATATATTCCACCATAATTATATAAAATTTCTAGTCTTAAAATGTCAACTTTAGAAGCATAACTATTCATTTTTTGATAGCTTTTTCTGTTAAATATATCTGGTATATTTTTATTATCCCAAAAAATAATCTTCCATTTTGGATTATTTTTTTTATAACTATTCAAATTATTTTTATATGGAAATTCTATTTTGCCAATCCATATAATATGAATAATTTTAGGAATTCTAACCATATAATAATTCCTTCCAATTAATTTTCAACAATACATTTATATAATTTACGTTTTGAATATGTTTCAATTAATTTAATTTTACTAAAGCATTTTTTTATTTTAAGTGGCATGTCTGAATTTTCATGTGTTTCAAAATAAACAATTTTTATATTATTTTTTATAATTTTAACAAGATTATCATGATTTTTTATATGTTTATCAACTGAAAATATAAAAGCAGTATTATATTTATTAATTTTAAAATTCTTATTTAAGTTTAAATTAAGAATTTTAAAATAACATGGTAATGCAAATAATGTATTTAATCTTATTGCTGCATTTAAAATATCAACATTATTATCTATACCAACTACTTTTTTAGCCCCCAAGAATGCAGCCAAAAAACTACTTGTACCAATATTGCAACCAATATCTAATATATTTTTATTTACAATATCTTCTTTATCTATTAAATTAATTCTTTCTAATAAATCGCGCCGTCTACCCTGTATTATTTCAACAAATTCATTACTAACATATTTATAAATACTATGATATGGCTTTGTTGTTCCTCTAAGCCCGAATTTTCCTTCTATTTGAATTAATTCTTTTATTCTGTCAAATATATTAATTCTATTAAATGGTATCGGAATATTTAAAAAACATCCTATAGCCGACCTGTGGTTTCCTCCACATATTATATCTTTACCATCAAACCTTTTTACTATTTTTATTTTTTCTTTTATCCCATTTTTATCAACATCATAAAATAAAGCTCTAAAACTATTTATTTTATTTTCTATCGTAATATTTCTTTCAGATTTATCTGTATATTTCCATGTATTATGTAAATACTTTCTATAAATATCTATATTCCCATGTAAATATTTATAATGTGGGAAATCATCAATCTTAATAGTATGATAATTCTTTCCAAAAAAATCTATTGTACCAATATGTTGTTGTCCAAAATATAAATTATCATAACTTTCAATCATTTTAATACCTTCCTTCTTAAAAATTGTTTTTTTTGTTTTTTCCATTTATTTTTATTTTTTTTAGTATATCTAAAATAATGTCCATTTTTCCTTCTTAGATAACTTGTACATATTTTATTAATTCCAATAAACCTCGCTCCTAATTTAGCAAAGCCTAACCATATCATACCATTGCAAAACTCATCATTTAATGGATATTTATATTTTTCCCATAATTTTCTTTTATAAACTGAGTGAGAACTGCAAATATGTTTACCTTTTAAAACATTTCTTCTATTTGTATGTAAATAAAATTTATTTTTAACAAAATTTCTTTTCTTTTCTATTAATTTTATTTCGAGTCCTCCACATATAACATCTGCTTTATCTTCAAATTTTTTTAAATTTGTTATTGCATCAGGCTTTATAGTATCATCCACATCTAAATACATAATCCATTTTGTATCTGTATGTTTTACTGCCCAGTTTCTGGCAAATCCCATGCATCTATGTTTTTTAATTTTCACAATTATAAAATTAAAATTATTCTTTTCTAAAATATCTCGTGCATTATCTAAATTCTGTTGTTTATATCTTTTACCACTTTGAACAATTGTGACTATAGTCGGTTTTTCTTTTAATTTGCATATCGAATTAACCCACTGATTTAAGAAATTATCATAATTATTATAAAAAGAAGTTACTATACCAATATCCATAAATCACACCTAAATTCTATTTAATTATTTATATTCAAATATAAATAATTTAAAGCATTATTTATACCATCATCTAAAATTGGTTTTAATTTAGAATAATTTATATTAAATAAATCATTCATATTTATATTTTCAAACTTTCTGTCATTTAAGTCAAATATAGAAAATAATGTATTCAATCTTGATTTCATTTTAGGTCTTGTTTCAATAAAAACAAATTGTTTTTTAAACACAATTGAAAATAAAACACCATGATATGAATTTGTAAAAATTAATGATGCTTTATTAATTAAAAATAAAAACTCAGATGGGTTTATTGTATACATTCTTCTGAATTTTATATTATTCAATTCAATTATTTCTAAATTACACATTTTTGCTATATTTTCAATAAAGTATCTTTTTTGTTCTGGTATTTTTCCCAAAAAATATGTTAATAAATATTTTTTTGAAGCAACAGTAATTTTTTTATCTATAAAATCATCCCATTTATTGAAAACCAGGGCAGGGTCTAAATGTACATAACAATTTTTATTAACTAATTTTTTAATTAATTTTTTGCCTTCATTTTCTCTTATAGATAATCGTTTAGACTCAAAACTTTTTAGACCATTTTTATATTTATTAATAATATCTTTTTTTATTATTGTTCTTCCAAAACTTGCAGCAAAAGTAAATTTTTTATTTGCTGGTATAAAATCCAAAAAATTTAATTTAAATATTAATTTTGCTTTTGGATTAAAAATTTGGTCGCTTCCAATACAAAAATAATCATATTCATTTATTATTGTTTTTTTCTTTTCAATCGGAATATATCTTTCTTTTATATTTTCAATTGACCATTTTTTTATATTTTTACGCTTTGATATTGATAGTTTATCAAGTTTTTTTGGAATACTTGTTGGAAAAAATTTTAATGTTTCAACTTCGCAATCTAAACTCTTTAAAATTCCCTGCATAGCTAAATTTTGGAGTCTATTCCCATAGTTAAAGTATCCGAATAATGTAATAATTGCAACTTTCAAAATATCACCCTCTCATAAATTTTATATATACATATTTAAATCCTTCTGATAAATATAATTCAAAAAAATTTTTTCTTTTAATTATATCTTTAACTGATTTATAAATACATGGATTATATTTTTTTACAAAATTATAATTTATTTTTTTCAATTTAAGATACTTTAAATTTTTTTTATATAAATATTCTCCTTGTTTTGAATTTATAATTAAAATAGAAGTCCCATTTTTATTATAAATATCAGGATAATTATTTTTAATTCCCCATGCGTCACCTAATAAAATATCTATATCCTTTATAGTTTCTTTGAATTTGCAATTGTAACATGTTTTTCTTAAATAATAATTTTTTAAAAATCCTATCATATAAGAATTTTTTGAAGCTTTTTGTATTATTTTTTTATCATCAAACTCAATAGTTATATAATAATTTTGCCATCCTTTTAATTTATTCCTAAAATTAATATTCTTAACTTTTGAATTGTATTTATTTTGTAATAAATTTATATAATCATTAAAAATCTTTGTTGATGGAACACCATGACATACAATTGCTATAGTGAATAAATTTGAATTATTATCAAGCCCGAAATATTTTAAATAACTTTTTAATCCTGATATCTGACATGGCGTGCCAGAAAATAATATTTTTTTATTTTCATTTAATGCAATTTTAACTTTTTTATATGAGTCTCCTATATAAGATTGAACATATTTAGAACCACATATTTTATTTAAATTATCAAGTGAATTAATTTCTAAATGTTTTAATTTTAATTCATCGAATCCAACTCCAAAAACAATTCCATTCTGATTTAATATATATTTTGCAAATCTTCTGAAAAGTCCACCTGATGAACTCATTTTTACTATATTTTTATTTTTATCATAACCAGCATAAATATTAAATTTTTTATTAATATCTGGTTTATTAATAACAGGACATACCGTTAAACATTTATTACATTTAACACATTTATCAATATTTATTTTTGAATATACAAAACCTTCAACATCATATATCATTTTTATTGCATTAAATTCACAAACATTATAACAAGCACCACAACCAACACAATCTTTTAAATTTAATATCATTTTAATTCCTCGTGAATTTTATTTTTCTTTTCCCCATATTTTAATCATTTCTAAGTCTTTCTATCATATTATTTATATCTTTCTACCTCATTTATTAAGATTTTTCTATAATTTATTATTTATTTATAGTTCTAAGACAATCAATAATATAAATTACAATTTCAAATAATTCCGAAGTAACAACTGGAGTATTATTAATAATACTTTCTACTAATATCAATCTGCGTTTTTCTAGTTCTGAATTCATTTCATTGTAAACTAATATTTGTGGATAATCATATATGGGATTTTTATTATCTTGTTTTTTATATCCAGCAGCATTCAAATCATTTTCAATATTAAAATTATCATTACTACAATTCAAAACTATAGATTTTACTGCCAACATTAATGATAATTCTAAATTTTTCACAGCTTCATCCAAATAAAGTGAATCATTACAATTATCAAAAATAGTTTTTGTAACTGTTTTATATATCTCTCTAATTCTTTCTATTCTTTCTATTTGATTATTATTTGGTTTTTGGTTTGTCATACTTCTTATAACTTCATCATATTTTCTCATAAAATTCTCCTTAATATTTAA
>Ga0315536_1000026_pt1 | contig 60021 bp, 61 predicted proteins | sample SalMarSW160230MG_FD_203093 | JGI IMG/M metagenome (GOLD analysis project Ga0315536, IMG submission 203093) | Salt marsh sediment microbial communities from the Plum Island Ecosystem LTER, Massachusetts, United States - Salt Marsh Sediment SW1602-30 ...
TTTCACGGGACGAAAAGGAAGCTTGGCATTTTGCCGTTAACTCTTTGAACGTATTCTTGGTCATGCTGATAGCCGTCAGTTTTTTTCTTTTCCTGCTTACTCCTCAACTGGTTGTGCTGATTGCTCCAGGCTTTGAACCTTGGCAGGTTCGGGAAACTATTGCCCTTACTCGCCTGATGTTCTTAAGCCCTATTTTTTTCGGGCTTAGCTCTATGCTCTCCGGCGTCCTGCAGTACTTTAACCGCTTTCTGGTATACAGCCTCTGTCCGGTTTTCTACAACCTGGGAATAATATTCGGTATCGTTTTCTTAGCGCCCAGGATGGGTATTCTGGGGGTTGCTTTAGGCGTTGTCATGGGAGCTTTTTTACATTTTGCCGTTCAGGTGCCGGCCGCTTTGCAGTGCGGGTTTTCATGGAGGCCGATACTGGATTTTAAGGACAGCAGGATAAAAAAAGCATTTCTGCTGATGGTTCCCAGAACCTTCGGCATCGCAGCTTCCCAGATAAATCTTATTGTCATTAACGCCATTGCTTCCACTTTGCCGGAAGGTTCCATCTCGGTATTCAATTTTGCCAATAACATCCAATATTTTCCCATAGGAATTATTGCGGCCTCTTTTGCCATGGCTGTTTTTCCCACTCTTTCCAAGCATTGGGCGGAGCACAGGAAGGAAGAATTTATAGAAGGCTTCCTGTCCGTTGTGAGGCAGGCTTTGTATCTGATAATTCCTACGAGTATTTTGATGTTCATTCTGAGGAATGAGGTAGTTACGGTTTTATTGAGGCACGGACAGTTTTCCGCAGCCGCAGCCGATCTGACGGCTGCCGCCATCGGGCTGTTCTGTTTTGGAGTCTTTGCCTCGGGCCTGATATTGATTTTTTTCAGAGCCTTCTTTGCCCTCCAGGACACCAGGACGCCTACCCAGATTGCCGTTATTTCCATGGCCGTCAATATCGTTCTCAGCCTGGCCCTCACCGGAATTTTGGAAAACAATAACTTTTTGCACGGCTTCCTGATAGAAAGTTTTAATCTGCCGAATGTTCAGGGAATTTCGGTCCTAGGATTACCCTTGGCATTTTCTATCAGCAGTATATTTCAGCTCATCCTCCTCGTTATTTTTTTCGGGAGAAAAGCAGAGAAGCCTGAAACCAAGAACATCTCCAGTTTCCTCGTAAAGATATTTTTAGCATCTCTCGTAATGGCGGTAGTCAGTATCGCAGTTTCCGATAGGGTATCATCTGCTCTGGACGCTGGTACCCTGGAAGGTGCTTTGTCGAAGGCGGCGGCGGTTTCCATCATCGGATTTCTGGTTTATGAGGCCACAAACCTGGTTTTAGGATTGGAAGAAGCGAAAGAAGTAATCTTTTTATTCCGTAAGTCCTGACAGTATGGAAAATATAAGAAACTTTGTCATCATTTCACATATAGACCATGGAAAATCTACCTTGGCAGATAGGTTTTTAGAATTAACTAATACCGTCCCCAAAGAGAAAATGCGCTCCCAATTCCTTGATATGATGGACTTGGAAAGAGAAAAGGGCATCACCATTAAAATGCAGCCCGTGAAAATGAAATTTGGTCCTTATACCCTTAACCTTATCGACACTCCGGGACACGTTGATTTTAACTATGAGGTTTCCAGAAGTCTGGCGGCAGTGGAAGGAGGAATCCTTCTGGTAGACGTTTCCAAGGGGGTCCAGGCCCAGACCTTGGCCAATCTGGAGCTTGCTAGAAAAGAAAATCTGGTCATTATCCCTGCCATCAACAAGATAGACCTGACATATTCCAAACCCGAAGAAACCAAAAGGGAAATATCAGAGCTTCTCGGAGTACCGATAGAAAAGATATTCGCTATCTCCGGAAAACTCGGCACCAACGTTAGGGACCTTCTCGAGGCGGTGGTCAAGATGGTTCCTCCGCCCGAGGGTGACTCAGACAAACCCCTTAAAGCCCTTATTTTCGATTCTGCCTACGACTCCTATAAAGGTATAATAGCCTACGTGAGACTGTTTGACGGGAATATTAAAGCAGGGGAAAAGATTTATCTGAAGCAGGCCGGCATAGAAACCCAGGTTAGGGAAGTAGGTTATTTTTCTCCTACCCTAAAGGCCTGTAAGGAATTGAAGGCCGGAGAAATAGGATATATAGCCACAGGCGTAAAGGAATCTACCCAAATCAGTACAGGGGAAACCATCACAAAACCTAAGACCCGTGACATTATTCCTTTGTCAGGATACAAGAAGGCCAAACCAATGGTTTTTGCTTCCCTGTACCCGGAGGACCCTGATGATTTCGAAACTTTAAAGGATGCACTTAATAAGCTGAAATTGAACGACGCCGCCCTTACCTTTGAAGTGGAGAAAAAGGAATTCCTGGGCCGCGGTTTCAGGTGCGGGTTTCTGGGTTCTCTGCACGCTGAGATAACCTGCGAGAGGATAAGGAGGGAGTACGATTTAGACCTTATAATCTCCACGCCCTCGGTGGTTTATAAAATAATCCACGATAACGGGAAAGAAGAATTCATTTATTCTGCCGCCGATTGGCCCGATATCTCTGGAATACGGGAAATCCAGGAGCCCTGGGCTAAACTTGAAGTTATTACTCCGGCTGATTATCTCGGCAAAGTACTGGATATACTGGAATCAACGAAGGGGGTTCAGATGGACACCAGATATCTTGGGCAGGAACGATTGGTACTGGTTTATGAGGTTCCCTTGAGAAAGGTGATAGCAGGATTTTTTGATAAGCTTAAGGGAGTCACCCAGGGATTTGCCTCCATGAATTATGAGGTTCTGGGATACCGCAGAGGAGACCTGATTAAGCTGGATATCCTGATTGCCGGGAAAAAAGAAGATATCTTTTCCAGGATTGTTGACCGGGAAGATGCCTTTGCCGAAGGTAAAAAAATGACCGCAAAACTTAAGGATATCCTTCCTAATCAGCTTTTTTCCGTGGCCATTCAGGCAGCCCTTTCCGGGAAGATAATAGCCCGGGAAACGAAAAAAGCCAAGAGGAAAGACGTTACCGCTCCGCTTTACGGGGGAGATTATACGCGCAAGAAGAAACTGCTGGAAAAGCAGAAGAAAGGAAAAAAGAAATTGAAAGCAAGGGGAGAGGTACATATCCCTTCCGAGGTATTTTTAGAGATGTTTAAAAGTTAAAAAAAACGACTAAAGCTTTTTTAACTGAAGTCGTCTGTTAAATAAAAAATATTTTATTTATTAGTCCCTACTACCTTTAGAAATTTATGGGCAAAATTTACCCTTAACGTAGTTACCTTATATTTCTCTCCGATTTCTTTCTTAATTACCTTATCTATGTCTTCACTATCTAAAAAAACTGTGCTTACTGTTTCGGTAACGTCTTCTATTTTGAGAATATCTGGCTTGTCTGTCGCTGTTTCTAAGAATATCTTTCTCAGTCCTTCGGGTTTTCTATAAAGGTTAACCATCTTTAATATTGGTTCGTTTATTTTTCTTTCTTTTATGATAGTAGGAGATATTCCTGCTGTTTCCAAAAATTCCATATTCCAACTCATTTTTTAAACATCTATTCTTCTGTTGTAATTAATCTTTTACATCCCGTCCAGGCAATTGTCAAGAAAAGGCCGCAACAAAAAGTTACGGCTGCGGATTGAAAATTATCTAAAATTCTATTAGTATCCAAAGAGAGGCTGTATCAAAAAGAGGATAGTGCTGAGTACTACCAGACTGACTACGATAATCCAAAAGAACCTGATTGCTTTTTTTGATTTATTACTTATCATTTTTTTGAGACAAGCACATTTTGTCAAATCTATGATACCAAAATCAAATAAAAAAAGAAAGACCTCCGCCAAAGAAGACATCATTTTTTGGGTAGTGCTCTTCCTGTTGGTAGCATTTTTTGCAGGAGCTCTTATTTATTCAAACGTGAAGATGGGCAGGAAGAGAGACGAGCTGAACCAGAAAATAGACGACCTGAAGGCGCAGATCCAGACCCTGGAGGAAGAGAAAGAAAAATTTGAAACAGGTATTTCGGAAACCCAGAAAGATGTCTACTGGGAGGAGAAAGCCCGAGGGCAGGGATACGTTAAAGAAGGAGAAAATGCCGTAGTGGTTATTCCGCCTCCGGAGAATTCTGCAGAACAAGCCTCGATCGAAAAGAGTTTCTCGGAAAAGTTATGGGATGAAATTAAGAGTATTTGGGAAAGGATGAACCCGCAGTAGAATAATCCTCCAGAACAGGCAGGTGTAACACAATGGCAGTGTACTTGCTTCCCAAGCAAGCTATGCGGGTTCGATTCCCGTCACCTGCTCAAAAGCATCCTAATTTTTATGCCGCCTTAGCTCAGTGGTAGAGCAAACGCTTCGTAAGCGTTAGGTCCTCGGTTCAAACCCGAGAGGCGGCTCAAAGCGCATTGGAGAGTCTCTAAAAAAAGACTCTTTAATTTTTGGGGTTTTTACTATATAATCTAATTACAGAAAGCTTGGATATTATGGAAGAAGAGCAAACGGGAAAAGTCAAAGAACTGCAGGATAAAATCCGCCTTTTGGCGGACCGTCTTTGACTTTGCCGCTAAAGAAAAGAGATTAAAAGAGCTGGAAGAGGAAATGCAGGACCCTGCTCTCTGGCAGGACAAGGAAAAGGCGGTAAAATTTTCCCAGGAGTTCAACGAGCTGAAAGAAGAGACCGAAGATTTTAGGGAACTTCAAAAAAGAATAACTGAATTAAAAGAAGGGAACGAAACGGAATTGAAAAGCCTTGCGGCAAAGATTACCGAGAAGGAAACGATGCTGTTTTTTTCCGGAAAATACGACGAAGGCGGAGCACTTCTTTCCATTTATTCGGGAGCCGGAGGGCAGGATGCTGAAGACTGGGCGGCTATGCTGCTGAGGATGTACGAAAGGTACTGCCAAATAAAAAGGTTCAAGGCGACAATCCTTCACCAATCGTTCGGAGAAGGAGGTGGCCCTGAAGGCAGAATTGGAATCAAAACAGCTGTCCTTGAAGTGATGGGTAAATATGCCTACGGCCTGCTTAAAAAGGAAAGCGGAGTGCACCGGCTGGTAAGGATTTCCCCTTTTTCTGCCAAGAGTCTGCGCCATACCTCTTTCTGCCTGGTTGAAATTACTCCCAAGATTAAAGACTTTTCCAAGTCAGACATAAATATAAAAGAGGAAGACCTGAAAACCGATTTTTACCGGGCTTCCGGTCCCGGAGGACAGTACGTCAACAAGAGGGAAACAGCTGTCAGGATTAGCCATCTGCCAACAGGCATAGCGGCTTCCTGTCAGTCGGAACGGTCACAGGTCCAAAATCGGGAGAAGGCCATGGAGCTTCTCTATTCCAGGATTTACGATTATTATCAAAAAAAACGGAAAACAGCCGTGTCTCAGATTAAAGGAGGAAGGGTCTCAGCCAGTTGGGGAAACCAGATAAGGAATTATGTTCTTCATCCCTACAAACTGGTCAAAGACGTTAGGACTGGAGTAGAGACGACCCAGGTGGAAAAAGTACTGGACGGAGACCTGGAAGAGTTTGTCCAGGCAGAGATAAGGCTCAAAGAATAAACCATCAATAAAAGTGATTAAGTTTCAAAAAGTTACCAAAATATATAATGCGAACCTGCCCGGCTGTAAGCCGACGGTAGCTTTGGATGAGGTTTCCTTTGAAGTGGAACCTAAAGAATTTGTTTCCTTGGTGGGAAAGTCAGGTTCCGGCAAAACTACCTTGCTCAGGCTGCTGCTGGCCGAGGAGTATCCCACCTCAGGCCGGGTCTATTTTGAAGAGCAGAACATCCATAAGATAGGCCCCGACGCCCTGCCCGACCTACGCAGAAAGATAGGAGTGGTTTTCCAGGATTACAAGCTGCTTCCGGCTAAGACCGCTTATGAAAACATCGCCTATGTTATGGAAGTAATCGGCGCCTCGGAAAAGGAGATAGCCAGGGACGTTCCCAAAATACTGGAGATTGTAGGTTTGAGAAACAAGGCTAATAATTTTCCGGCAGAGCTTTCAGGTGGAGAAAAACAGAGAGTGGCCATAGCCAGGGCTCTTATCCACAGGCCCGATGTGATACTGGCAGACGAGCCTACGGGCAATCTTGACCCCTATCACACCCTGGAAATCGTTGAACTTTTGCTTAAGATACACGAACTGGGCACCACTATTATCTTAGCCACCCACAACAAAGACGTAATTAACAGGCTGGGGAGGAGGGTAATAACGCTGGACAACGGCCGGATGATAAGGGATGATATGAGAGGCAGGTTCGTACTATAGACATACCATTCAACAATAAGTAATATTGAGAATATGTTTACAGCAATAAGAAGAATAATACGTTATGGGTTGCAGAGCTTTTCCCGGGACGGGGAAATAGTAGCAGCTACCGTCTTCATTCTGTTTCTGTCCATTACCCTGGTCAGCTCTCTTTTCCTGTTCAAGGACATCAGTCAAATCCTGATAAGCAAACTGGAAGAGAAGATAGACGTTTCCGTTTATTTCAAGGAGGGCATAGAGGAAACAGACATTCTAAAGATAAGGCAGCAGCTAGCCACTTTTCCCGAAGTGAAAAGTGTGGAATATGTCTCTCAGGAGGAAGCTTTAGAGGAGTTTACAGACAGGCACCAGGACGAATCGTTATTGATGCAGTCAATAGATGAACTGGGGAGAAATCCTTTCCTGGCATCCTTGAACATTAAGGCCTGGGACCCAACCCAATATAACAAAGTATCTGATTTCCTGGAGAATCCCGAATTCATTAACGCCATAGAAAAGGTGGATTATTTCCAGAGGAAGGTGGTCATCGATAAGATGAATTCCTTTAACTCCATTATTTCCCGGATAGGCGCAGGCATTGCCGTTATCCTTGTGGGGGTGGCTGTGGCCGTAACCTACAACACCATCCGGCTTTCCATTTATAACTCCAGAAAGGAAATTAAGGTGCAGAAACTGGTGGGCGCTTCCAATTGGTTCATCAGAGGCCCTTTCCTGGCCCAGGGAGCCATCTGCGGCATTTTAGCCACGGCCATCTCCTTCCTGCTTATGGCGGCCTTTTTCTGGGTTCTGAGTCCCAAGATCGAGAACTTCTTTACCGACCTCAACGTCTTCGCTCTTTTTCAGAGCAATGTTTGGACTATTCTTTTTACCCAGCTGGCTACGGGAATTGTCCTGGGGATGGGTTCCAGCCTCATTGCCGTGCACAAATATCTGGAAGATTAATTTGACAGGACTGCTGCCAATCACTAACATCTAACATCAAACCCCGCACCACGTAGGATGCAGGGCGAGCTTCAAACTTCGAACCTTTTGAACATTCATTGCCGGGTCGTCTAATGGTAGGACGCTGCGCTCTGGACGCAGTAATCTAGGTTCGAATCCTAGCCTGGCAACACTTCGACAAGGTCAGGGCAAAGCTTTCGAGACCAGGATTGCTGACAATTAACCCACGCACAATATTAGAGTCAAATTCATTGAAGCTTGATTTTTTCTTGATTTTGAGATATCGTTTTAGAATAGTAAGTTTCTTATTTAATTTTCTTTGCTTATTAACTTGGAGATATAAAATAGGAAGGTCGGCTTGCTAGTGTTATTCATATAAATAAATATTTTATGGCAAAAAAACTATTTGTAGGAGGATTATCCTACGAAACCACGGACGAAACCCTGAAGGAAACTTTTTCCCAGGTAGGGACCGTTGAAACAGCGGACATTATCTTTGATAGAATGTCCGGGCGTTCCAAGGGATTCGGTTTTGTAGAGATGTCAACCGAAGAAGAGGCCCAAAAAGCCATTGAAACTCTCAACGGTACAGAGCTTGACGGAAAAACCATTACGGTAAACGAAGCTCGTCCGAAAGAGTCTCGTCCCAGCCAGGGTAGATTTAAGCGCGATTACGGCGGTGGAGGCGGAGACAGGCGGGGATTCGGTGGCCGTAGGGACCGTTACTAAATCATTAAAAAATCTTCTTGAAAAAGAAGATTTTTTATTTGGAAACGGAACATCAGACGGTTCTGATATTAGAACCCTAAATGAAAAGCCGCCCACCGGGCGGTTTTTTTTGACTTTTTAGATAAAAAGATTAAGCTACAGTATCCTTAAGGGATTTTCTTTTACAATTTCATAGGGAACATAATAAATAAAAGAGGTGCAAGAAAGTGAGTGAAGATAAATTTAGGTCTTATACTTATGGCGAAGGAAAGACTGGTATCGGACAATTGGTTGAATTTTCCTGCCGTTCAGAAGACGTTGATAAGGTAAAAGAATTTTTAGAGAATATTAGAACCATTGAAATCCCCATCACCAAGGAAGTTAACGTCGGACATGGAGGATTTGGCAGATATACGCGGTTTGATATTGAACAGCACAAATATGCTGGAGGTCCGTTTGGTTATATCGAGGCTTTGGAAATTAAGAATCCGCCAGAGGGAAGATGCGGCTATGTAATTCATGAATACAACAATTGTGGCGGTTCTGAATTTTGTGAGTTTTCAACTCTTGGGAATGCAATTTCTGCTTGGGAAAAAAATTGGAGCGCTGGTTTCGGTAAGTCAAAACGGATAACTGAAGAGGAAGGCTTTATCCGTAGAGTTGCTTGCTACGGGCTTAGCCCTTGGTTTTATGCTTTTGGCGAGCAAATAATCATTGGTGACTTTGTTTTTTCTGAATACATGGCTGAAGACCCAATCTTCCGCTTTAATCGTAAGTTTGTGGTAAGGGATTATGATGGTTTTCCGACCATAAAAACCTGTATGGGTATGCTTTTATGCGGAGAAGACAAAAAACATCGTATAGTCTATTGGGATGACGGAACCGTTTGGGATGAACATAAGAATTATTTTGGCGAAATGCCTCGTCCTTTGGACGATAAGGAGTTGTGGATACAGGATGCTATCGATAAATTCAAGATGCTATTAACAGGAACGACATCGGAATTCACCATTGATTTTATAGACGGGAGTAAGTTTATTGGCAAGTTAAAACCAAAAGGCAAAAAATCCCACAGTGCCGAGGGAGTATACAAAGTCATATTTACTTTAAAAAGCGGTAAAAAAATATGCCGCAAAGGTAATTTCAAACCCACGCCTGAGGTCCCGACAATTGAGGACGCATTAGACCGTGTTGCAAAAAGAGAAGATGATGAAATAGCCAGAATAGAAAGCGTTATTAAAATTACAAGGGCCAAAAAGGGAGAGAAAAAATGGGCAGGCGTTTATCCTGTGCCAAAACGAGAATAGAATTGGTAAAGAATTTTAATACGATGCCTTTCTTAAAGAAGTAATCAGGGTGCTTATTTTTAATGGCACCCATTTTTTTTATTCTTAACTCAGCAGACTATTTTCTGCTAAAATGGAATAGTATGGCTGATTTAGCAAAAGGCCAAACGCATATTGTGTTGGTCAATGCCGTTGTAGAGAAGGACGGTAGGATTTTGATTTCCCGGCGCAGCTTCGGAGAAAGCCATGAGCCGGGCAGATGGAGTATACCCGGAGGTAAAGTGGACCGCACAGAGGGAAACGTTTGGAATATTATTGAAAAAACGTTACACAGAGAGATATTGGAGGAAACGGGCATTGAAATTAATAATGATGTCGTTCTCCTGTCTAATAACACTTTTATTCGTTCTACAGGACATCATGTAATAATGTTGCTTTTTCTGTGCCATTGGAAATCAGGAGAGGCAAGGCCACTGGAAGACACAATAGATATTAAGTGGATTTCAGAGGAAGACATTAATGATTTCGAATATCCTCCCAACGTCAAAGCTTATATTAAAAAAGGTTTTGAGGTATTAAAATTTAAAAACATTTAAGTCTTGAACTAACTATGGAAAATGTGGAAATAGAAATCCAGGTAAAAATTGAAAACAGCCAACCCTTGCTGGCGCTTTTGGAAAAGAATGCTGATTTCAATGGAGAAAAGCAGCAGAAAGACGAGTATTTTTCTCCAGCTAACCGCAGTTTCATTGAGGTTCGGCCGATAAAGGAGTGGCTGAGGTTAAGGAATTCGGGAGGCAAATTCTCTCTGAATTACAAAAACTGGCATTATGACGAAGACGGCAAGAGCAATTACTGCGATGAATATGAAACTGAGATAGGGGACTTGGTCCAGCTCAAAAAAATATTGGGTACGCTCAACTTCAAACCCCTCGTGCAAGTAGACAAGCTGAGGAGAATCTGGACTTACAAGGATTATGAAATTGCAGTGGACTCGGTTAAAGGACTGGGGGATTTCGTGGAGATTGAGTACATAGGCAAGGACAAGGAGATAGAACCCAAAAAAGTGACCGAAGAAATGGTGGAGTTCCTGAAAAAAGCGGGGTGCGGCAAAATCAAGAGGAATTATGTCGGCTACCCCTTCCAGCTGCTTTTCCCCGAGGAAGTAAAATTTGAAGAGATGTGATTTAATAATATATGAAGTTCAAAGGCATATTACTTAAAGAAAGCTTAAAAGACGAAAGCGTCTTGGAAGATTTGGAGGTGGTGAAAACAGAAACCTGGAACGTTGAGAACGCTGCCGATTACCAGCCGGACGTTTGGACTGCCGTTTATTTTAAAGGAGAGGCCGATGAAGCCGATGAAACAGCCGAAAGATTAAGCGGTGTCCTGAAGCCGAGATGGTATATCAACTTTTCAGTGGACAACAAGGTTTATCTGATGTTTCCTGGTAAGGTTTTTAAATACGAGAAGGGAGACAAAAAGGAAAGAGAAAAAATCAAAGAATATGCAAGGTCGCTTAACATTTCCGAAAGTCAGCTCGACTGGACGGAATAAATAAAAAAGCAAACATATGAATAAAATACCTCACGTAGGAGTCGGAGTATTAATCATCAAAGACGGGAAGGTTTTATACGGGAAAAGGAAGAATGCGCACGGCGAAGGTTCTTGGTGTTTTCCGGGAGGGCATTTGGAATTTAACGAAAGCATAGAAGAGTGCGCGAGAAGAGAAACTCTGGAAGAAGTCGGCATACACATTAAGAACACCAGACGGGGGCCGTTTACTAATGATGTGTTCGAAGTGGAAGGGAAACACTACGTTACTCTGTTTGTGATTGCAGATTATGATTATGGGGAAGTGAAAGTTATGGAACCGGACCAAAGTGAAGAATGGGGGTGGTTTGACTGGAATAATCCTCCCCAACCTCTTTTTCTCCCGAACCAGAATTTACGCAAACAGGGATTCAATCCCTTTAATTAACTTCATATATTATAGTCTGGGCGCCTGGCCCGGGTTTTGACTTTCAGGGCTGTCTTTGATAAAAAGCGGAAGGAGGAGCAAGCTCCTTCTAATTAAATAAGGAAAGGAAGAAGATAAAAATGGATTATATACCTATAGGAAAGATTGTCAGGAATAAGAGAACAGGAGAAATCGGTTTTACCGTGCCGGATAATTACGGATGCTGTCTGGATGACGAAGCTCTGGTTAATTACGAAGGTGATTATTTCGCTGATGGAACTAAATTTAAAGACTTGGAGATCATTGAAGTGGAGATGCCCAAGGCAGACCCTGAAAAATGCGGAATGGGGAAATTGGAAAAATGCTGTATTTTTTTAGTCGTAGATGCAAATGGTTTCAGGTGCGAAAGATTTACCAGCAACAGGCAGAGTCTTACCCTAAGGAAAGACAAGATGACCGCCCAGAGGCACCCGAAAGAAATGTATCCGAAATGCCAGATATTCTAATATTTAACTAAATTTTTTGAGAGGCAAAGCCCTCTCTCTTTTTTATTTGTTTTATATAAAATCTTCCTTATCTATTGCACATTACCTGCTTGTAAATTAACATAGATAAAGAAGCATCATGCAGACCTGGTTTATATTCGCAATTTTATCGGCTATTTTCGCGGCCCTGGTGGCTATCTTCGGTAAGATAGGGGTTTCTGAGATTGATTCCACTTTGGCCACCACCGTCCGGTCCCTGATAATGGCCGTGTTCCTGACCGGACTTTCCCTGATAATAGGGAAGTTCAAGCTCATCTCTGAGATAAAAAGCAAAACATTTCTTTTTATCGTACTATCCGGAATAGCAGGAGCTTTGTCCTGGCTTTTTTATTTTTTCGCCCTAAAGAACGGCCCGGCTCCCGGAGTGGCGGCTTTAGATAGGACAAGCATAGTTTTTGTGGTAATTTTCTCGGTGCTTATTTTGGGAGATAAATTAACGTGGCAGTTGGCTCTCGGGGCAGTGCTGGTAACAGCCGGTGCCCTGCTCATCAGCTGGAAATAATAGATTTCTTATACCAAGTATGTTAACGATTAATTCTCCTTTCCCTACCGAAGGTGATTTTTGGTTATTGACTGGCGATAATTATGGGTGTATATTCAAAATGTAGGGTATTATAAAAGTCGGCCATTTATATTATGTTTAAATTCTAAAATATAATTATTGAAATAATATGAAAATAGCAATAAGTTCAGCCGGAAAAGAGCTTACGGATAACATTAGCGATGTATTCGCCAGATGCCCTTATTTTGTCATTGCCGAAATTAAAGACGGAAAGATTCAAAAAACAGAAGTTATAGAGAATAAAATCGCGAAACAGTTGGGTCAGGCGGGTATCTCGGCCGCCCAGTTAATGGCGGAAAAAGATATCAAAGCCGTGATTACAAAGAATGTTGGTCCGAGAGCCTTAGATGTATTAAAACAATTTGATATAGGCGTTTACGCTGGAGACGGTACGATAGAGAAAGTTTTGCAGGAATTTATTGACGAAAAGATTAAAAAAATTAATTGACATGAAAATAGCGATTCCAACGGATGGAAAAAATGGAATTGAGGATGCGGTAGCTGAGCATTTCGGCCGTTGTCAAACATACACTTTTCTTAATGAAAAGGGTGAAGTTTTGGACATTATAGATAATGTCAGCGAAGATATGGGTGGCAACGGTCTGCCACCCGAGTTGATAAAAGAACACGGGGCAGATGTTTTGTTATGTAAAGACATCGGCCCAAAGGCCGTAGTTTTATCTAAAAAGCTGGGGATTAAGGTTTATATTGGCCAAGCAAAAACGGTCAGAGAAATTTTTGAAATATGGGAAAGTGGCAAGATTAAAAAAGCGGACGCGGAAGGTTTCAAATCCTAAAAAAAATAATGGAATAATGTAATTCAAAGACGTATGCAAGGAGAAAAAAGCAAAAGAGAAAGAGAAAAAAAAGATACAGAAGGACTTTCGGAAGAAGAAAAACGAGAGATGGAGAAAAGGGTAGAAATAATGGAGGAGAACGACCCCTTCAATTAATATAATAAACATATAATAAAATTTATGGCTTTAATTTCTTCCTTAGAGAAAGGACAAACAGAGGAGACGGCTCGCCAAGTATATGAGAAATTTGAGGAGGTCACCGGAAAGGTTCCAGAGTGGGCAAAGGTCATGGCCCATAGACCCGAAGTTTTAAAAGAATTTAACGAACTCTTCAATACCATAATGAAACAGGGCAAGATAGAGCCGCTGTTAAAGTGGAAAATAGCATTGGTGGTTTCGCAGACCCTAAAGTGCCCATTCTGCATAGACGTGACGGAAAAAATGCTGAAGAAACTGGGAGCGGATGAAAAGACGATAGGGGACATCAAGGAATTACCCGAGGAAGAGCGGGAAATCTTAGCACTGGTGAAAGACGTGACGCTGGACGGCCATCTCGATGAGCCGGAACTGTTCGAAAAACTTAAAGAGAAATTTGGTGAGGCTCAGATTGTAGAAGTTGTCTCGGTAATAGGACTCTTTAATTATATAAACAGGTTTAATAACACCTTGGGCGTTCTGCCCGAGTAGAGAAGGCCGTGAAAATTGCAATTACCGGAGGAAAAGGAGGAACAGGAAAATCAATGGTGGCGGTTTCTTTGGCTGTAGAATTTGCCGGAAATAATAAGGTGATGCTGATAGACGCTGACGTTGAATGCCCTAACGACCATTTGATGCTTTCCGTAAAGAGGAAAAGATATACCAAAGTCTACCAGCCCATACCCAAGTGGGATTTTACAAAGTGCAGTAAATGCGGAAAGTGCGCCTCAGTCTGCAAACAGAACGCCATAGTTTTTGCAAAAGGGAGATATCCAGCCTTTATTAAGGATGTTTGTATCGGTTGTAAAGCCTGCGTTGTAGCTTGTCCATCCGGTGCTATCACCGAAACAAGGAAAGAGATAGGAACGGTTTATACCGGTAGGAATCATAAGGTTAATCTTGTTTCCGGAGAATTAAAATTAGGAGAGCTTGCCTCCGGGGAAGTAGTAGCGGAAGTCAGAAAGTATGCCGAAATAATCAACAAAAAATTGCAGGCCGGAACAATAATCATAGATTCTGCAGCCGGTATCGGCTGCCCGGTGATTGCTTCTTTGGTGGGCACGGATTACATAGCGGGCGTAACGGAGCCGACTCCGTCAGCCTTGCATGACTTAAAGCGCGTTTTGTACCTGGCTAATCATTTTAAGATAAAGCACGGCATTATTATTAATAAATACGACCTGGAAAAAAAGTTTTGTTCTAAAATAGAAAGATTTGCCAAAAACAATAGAATCCCCGTTATCGGCCGGATTCCTTACAGGAAGGACTTTGTTGATGCGATGATAAAAATGAAGCCGGTGGTTGAGGTTAATCCCAAATACCGGGGATTATTCAGGAAAATAATCAGTCAAATAAATTAATAAAAAAAATGAAGGAGAAAATTGCCGCAGCCTCCATAGCAGCTAATGTAGTTTTAGCAGCAGGTAAAATTACCGTAGGCTTGATTTCTAATTCAGCCGCTATTTTAGCTGAGGGCACTCATTCCCTGATGGATATTTTTTCTTCGGTTATCAGTTATCTCGGCATTAAAGTTGCGAAAAAACCCGGCGATCAGAAACATCCTTACGGACATTATAAATTCGAGGTTCTGGCAGGCGCCGTTATAACTTTAATCCTTTTTGCCACGGGCTTGGGCATTATTTATGAATCGTACCAAAACCTTTTTGAACTTGAAAAAATAAAACTGAGCTATGCCGCTTTCGGAATGATGATGTTTTCTGCGGTAGTGAATGAGGTGATGTCTAGATTAAAAATTCATTTCGGCAAAGAGGAAAATTCCGTCAGCCTGCTCTCGGATGGTTTCCATTCCCGGATAGATGTCTTTACTTCTCTGGCGGTTTTCGTGGGTTTGTTCCTGACGAGATATTTCATTTACGCAGATTCGGTTTTAGCCTTTTTAATAGGCCTTTACATTATAAAGGAGTCTTTTTCGTTAGGGAGAGACGTGGCCGATTCCCTGCTTGATGTTTCAGCAGGGGAAGAGACGGAGAAAAGGATAAGAGATGTTGCCGGGAAACTAAACGTTGAGATAAACTCTCTTAAAACGCAGAAGAAGGGCTCTGTTGTTACCGCCAATTTAGAAATAAAGCTGCCGAGCAATTTGAAGGTTAAAGAAGCTGCCGAAACCTCCGAGAAGCTGAGGAAGGAGCTTATGGAAGAGATTGGAAATCTTTCTTACGTGGCCATCCAAATTAAAAGCCATGACATTGAAACCGGATTTTACAGGCCGGCTTTCGGCCAGGCGTACGGTTGGCAGAGGAAAGGCAGATTTAAGGAGAAAATAGAGGAGGCGGAAGGTAAGGGTCCGGGAGGAATGTGTGCCTGTCCTAAATGCGGTTATCAGATTCCCCATGAAAGAGGAGTGCCGTGTTCCAGTTTAAAGTGTCCTGACTGCGGAACTGATTTACAGCGCAAAGAGTAACACAATAAAAGGTTTTTTGCCGCGTCGCTCGGGAGCGACGTGACTTGTCCTGAGCTTGCCGAAGGAGTAGAATCAATAAAACCTAAATTATGTTCAAGATTTTTACTAAAGAAATCAGCGGTCCTTTTACCATACCTTCCGGTATCGTCACAACAAAAGGAGCCGTTATTGAAAAATTTGCCAGAGAGATTCCCGAGCTCGGCATCATTACCACCAAAAGCATAGGGAGAAACGCCAGAGAAGGAAATAAGGAGCCTATTGTTGCCCAATACGCTCCTTTTTCATTTGTGAACGCGGTGGGACTCAGGAATCCGGGAGCGGAAGAATTCGCCAGGGAATTGTCTGGGATAGCTATCCCTGAAGATAAATTTCTGTTGATTTCCATATTCGGGAACAAGGAAGAGGAAATAGGGGAGATTGTGGAAATCCTTAAAGGTTATGCCGCCGGCTTTGAGCTGAACGTTTCCTGTCCTCATGCCGAAGGTTACGGCCAAGCCGTAGGACAGGATAAAAAGTTGGTGAAAAAATTAGCTAAAGCCGCTGCCTCTTGCGGAAAACCGGTATTCGTAAAAATATCCCCCAACCTGCCTGTGGAAGATACGGTAAGGTATGCCATCGCCGGAGGGGCCTCGGGAATAACGGCCATCAACACCAAAGGACCCGTGGAACTTCTTCACGACGGCCATCACGTCCTTTCCAATAGGATGGGAGGCGTTTCCGGGAAAGCGACCTTAGAAACAGGTATAGAATGCGTCAAGAAAGTAAGAAAGATTACAGATTTGCCCATAATAGCCTGTGGAGGTATCACTACGGCGGCTGACGTTAAGAAATACCAGGAAGCAGGGGCTGATTTCTTCGGTATAGGCTCTGCCTTAGCTGGCCTGGACACGGAAAATACTAAGAAATATTTTCATAAACTCTTCCTGGATTTTGAGAACGGTACCAATGAGGCGGAAGATATTTTGAAAGGCGGGCCGGATATGGAATACAAAAAATGCATCATAAGAAAAAATAAGAAACTTACCGAAGACTTATTTGTTCTGGAGCTGGATAGAGATATAAAGGTTAAGCCCGGTCAGTTTGTATTTGTATGGCTGCCCGATAAAGGGGAAAAGCCCTTTTCCGTGTTTGACGATGCACCGCTTACCTTGTTGATTAAAGAAAGAGGTTGTTTTACCGGAGGACTGGCCGAAATGAAAGAAGGAAGCACGGTTTATGTTAGGGGGCCTTACGGTAAGTCCCCCGATGTTAAAGGAAAGATTTTGTTGGTGGGAGGAGGAGCCGGGATAGCCGCACTTTATCTTTTTGCCAAACACAACAAGAGAAATACGGCTGTTGTATTGGGAGCTAAAGATAAGAAACATTTGTCCTATTCAAAGCGATTCAGAGAAGTATGCCGTGAGGTTTATCTGGTTACGGAAAAGGGAGATACAGGCCGCCGGGGTCTGGTAACAGACATAATAGAAAGAGTAATGGAGGATTTTGGCCCGGAATACTGCCTTAACTGCGGTCCCGAAAGCATGGTCAGGGCGGCCATAGAAAAAGAGAGGAAATACGTAAATCAGGAAAAAATATACTCTTCTATAGAATTTTTGACCAGATGCGGAACGGGACTGTGCGGGAGCTGTGCCACCGCTAAAGGGAATAGAAATTGTGTTGACGGTACTTTTTTCAATCCCGGACAATTTTAAGTGCGGCATCAGATTCCATCGCATTGTTATGTCTTGCTGGTTTTTAAACTCATAATAGTGCTATAATAGTTAAAAGAGCGAACGATCTATAGGTGAAGGTTGGGAAAATAAGATGAGAATTATTTTTCAGACGAAAAAGTTGAGCACATGGACAAAAATTTTGAGAAAAATTTCGAACTTTGTGTTAGAGCTGTCATCCAACAGGGAGGAAGAATTCTGGTATGCAGGAGAAAAGGAAAAGACTATTACTTTTTCCCCGGAGGACACGTTGATTTTGGAGAGCAGGCGGAAAAGGCGCTGGAACGGGAATTAAAAGAGGAACTGAACCTCGATATCAAAAGTAACTCATTTTTAGGAGCCGTGGAGAATTTATTCCGCGAAGACGGAGAATTTCACCACGAGCTTAATCTGGTTTTTCAGGTCGAAGCCGAGAATGCTGCCGATAAGAGCCGGGAAGACCATCTGGACTTTTTCTTCCTTGAGATGGAGGATTTTGCCGAAGAAGATGTTTTTCCTGTAGCCCTAAAAGACAGTGTTATAAAGTGGACAAAAGACAAGAAGGTGTTTTGGGTCAGCCAGTCTTGAGAAGGCAAGTCCACGTATCTTTTTTGAAAACAGGCGATATAATCAATATACCAAAGGTCGGTAACAATATTTAAAACAATGTCAATATGAAAAAAATTATTTGTCTGTTATTGACGGCACTCGTGGCGTTTGGAGCAGGAGTGGTTTTGACCGCTGAGTACTGCAGCCGGTTCGTTCCTACCAGCGTTCCGCTCGGAGAGAATTATCTGCAGATGTCGGTGGCATCTATTACCCAAAAGGATAACTTCTTCAATATCTGGGCCGAATATCCCCGATTCAACGGGGTTGATGCAGCTTTCAATCAGAAAATTGCTGACCTCATGAACAAGCAGGTGGACGACTTTAAGACGAATGCAGCGGCCAACTGGGAAGCCAGGAGGGCCACGGCTATGCCCGACAATCCGGTCCCTGAGTTTCCTGAACAGCCCTTTAATTTCATCGCTACATGGACGCCCACCCAGACCAATAACAGCTATCTGAGTTTCGTTATCAACATTTATTATTTCAGCGGAGGTGCGCACGGCCTGAACGAGATTTATGCCTTCAACTATGACGCGGCCCAGCAGAAGGAGATTACCATCAATGATTTTTTGGGTTCCTCCCAGGATGCCCTGGATAAGGTGGCATCGCTGGCCGCTCAAAGCGTTAGTTCAGACCTCGAATCCAAGGGAGTGCAGATAAATACCAGCACCCAGCAGATGATAGGCCAGGGGACTACGCCCACGGCGGAAAATTACCGGAACTTCAACTTCAGCAACAATGCACTGATAATATATTTCCCGCAGTACCAGGTGGCGCCTGGATATGTGGGTAACATCACCGTTACGCTTTATCAAAATCAGCTGATATCAACCGGTGTGCAGTCCAATTACCTGAAATAAACAGGCGGAACGGAGCAAATCTCTATGCCTCGATTTTCCGAATATACAACCAGGAGTATTGAAGAGGTTTTCGGGCTCTTGGGCACTTCCGAAAAAGGCCTTTCCGCGAGAAAAACAGCGGAGCTTTTAAAGAAGTTCGGACAGAACGAGGTAAAGATAAAGGAAGAGGGACTGATAGATATTTTTTTAAGGCAATTCAAGTCACCCTTTTCATATCTCCTTTTCGCAGCTTCTCTTATAGCCTTCTTGATTGGCGAGAAGATTGACGGTGCGGTCATTCTGGCTTTTGTTTTTATCAATGTTATATTGGGTTTTTTCCAGGAAGCCAAGGCAAAGAGAGCGGTTTCTCTGCTTAAAAAATATCTGCCTTCAAAGATAAGGATTTTGCGGGGCGGCAAGGAAAAGGCGGTTGACCGAAAATCTTTAGTCCCAGGGGATATCGTCCTATTGGAACAGGGAGATATTGTTCCGGCCGATTTGAGAGTATGGAAGGCAGAAAATTTCTCCGTTGATGAAGAAGTGTTAAGTGGGGAATCAATTTCCGTTCCTAAAAATTCCAATTTTCTTCCGGAAAAGGCAGAAGAACTTTTTAAGGCATCCAACATAGTTTTCAGCGGGACATCTGTTGTTTCCGGGGAAGCCGTAGGAGTGGTAGTGGCAACGGGAAAGGAAACAGCTCTGGGAGAGATTACTAAATTGACTTCGACAATCGCTCGCGAAAGCCTTTATGAAAAGAACCTTTTGAGTTTTTCCCACCTCATACTAAGGATAGTCGTAATTACTATCGTCATCATTTTTCTGGCTAATCTTGCAGTTAAGGGAACAGCCGGCCTTTTCGATTTCCTGCTTTTCTGCATAGCCCTCACGGTGAGTATTATTCCGGAGGCCCTTCCCCTGATTATTACTTTTGCCCTTTCCAGCGGAGCTCTGAAATTAGCCAAGAAGAAAGTGGTGGTGAAGAGATTGTCGGCCGTAGAAGACCTGGGAGACATAGAAATACTTTGCAGCGACAAGACGGGCACTTTAACTAAAAATAAGCTTAAATTGGAAAATAGTTATTCCTCGGATAAAAATAAATGCCTGCTCTACGGACTTTTATCCTCGGCTTATATAGAAGAGGAGATTGAATCAAGCTTGAATCCCTTCGATATGGCCCTTTTTGAGGTAGCTCCTAAGAAAATCCGTAAATCATTGGAGAAATTCAAGCTGGTTGCGGAAAAATCGTTTGACCTGTTAAGGTTGAGAAACAGCGTGTTGATGGAAGATTCCAGAGGAGAAAGAGTTTTAATCAGCAGGGGGGCACCGGAATCGATTTTAAGCCTATGTTCTAAGTTTGAAGGCAGTAGAGAGAAAATAGAAGCGGAGATGGAAAAGAAGGGCAAGGAAGGGAAAAGAATTTTGGCCTTGGCCTTCAAGCATTTTAATAGAGATAATTTTTATGAGGAAGACGAAGAAGGGATGAATTTCCTCGGTTATTTTTCTTTTTTTGACCCCCTGAAGGAAACTGCCAAGGAAGCTATTGCGCTTGCGGGTAAGCTGGGCGTACAGGTTAAGATACTGACCGGCGACAGCAAGGAAGTAGCCGGACAAGTGGCAAAAGAAATTGGTTTGATTGAAAATCAGGAGGAAGTCATTCTAGGAGAGACCATAGACTCTTATTCTTCAGAAGATTTTGAAAGGGCCTGCGAAAATTTTTCAGTCTTTGCCAGGGTTTCTCCTAATACCAAATACAGGATAGTAAAGTCTTTGGGGGAGAAGCATGAAGTTGGGTTTCTGGGGGAAGGGGTTAATGACGCACCCGCCTTGAAGGCCTCACATCTGGCCATTGCCGTACAGAGCGCCGCCGATGTTTCCCGGGAGATTGCCGATATCGTACTGCTCAGAAAGGACCTAAAAGTCATTGTGGAGGGAATTAAGCAGGGTAGGAATATTTTCTCCAATATTAACAAATACATAAAATGCACTTTGGCGAGTAATTTTGGAAATTTTTATTCCATAGCTATTATTTCCCTGATAATACCATTCCTGCCCATGCTTCCAGTGCAGATTTTGTTGGTAAATATGCTGTCGGATTTTCCTTTGGTTGCTGTGGCGTCAGACAGAGTTGACGTTGAAGAGTTGAAGAAGCCTAAGTTTTATCAATTGAATAAAGTAATATTACTTATAGTTCTCCTGGGGCTTACTAGTACCATCTTTGACTTCATTTTCTTCGCAATTTTTCACAATGTCGCCCCATCCCTGCTCCGGACACTCTGGTTCACAGAAAGTATTTTAACGGAGATTGCACTGATTTTCTCCGTAAGAACTTTTCACATATTTTTCAAAGCGAGGAGTCCGAGTTTTTCTCTGGCGGCCGTTTCAGTTCTCACTCTGCTCATCACGGTCGGCCTGCCGTTTACGGCTTTGGGGCAGGAGACATTCCATCTGGTTGCCCCCGCCCTTCCGGAACTCCTCATTGTATTATCTTTAATTGTTATTTATTTTACCGTGAGCGAAGCGGTCAAGCTTATTTATTTCCGTTATTGGACGCTGAAAAACGGGTCTTAATTGCTCAACTTTTTAATTTAACTAAAAACCCCGCGGGTTTTCCCGCGGGGTTTTTATTGGTTTCGCCTATCTGAAGTTTTTAGATCTTCGTTTTCTGTGGCATTCCCTGCAGTAGACGGGTCTGTCCCCTGAGGGTTGGAACGGAAGTTCCGTTATTTCTGCTCCACAGTCGGCGCATTTCCAGCTTCCCTTGACCATTGGTCTTGGGGTGAAATCTGAATTTGAATTGTCAAACATGAAACTTAATATTTAACTCTTCTATCGATGTGCTTTAGTTAAAAAGCGACCTTTTGATTACCAAGTCGCTTTATTAACGAAATTATTAACTCCCCGACTTATAATCTAATCTTCATACTACCACGCCGTTTTAAAAAGTCAAGTAGAAGGGATAATGTTTGCTTTTTATCTGCTAAAAAATCAATTATAATTAAATAGAAATATGACCCATCGGGAAGAATTCAAGGATATCCTGGCTAGAGTTTCTGCAACCTTTTTGCCAAGAGAGGTCACTCTGGTTGCTTTTCTGGCAGCTGTTTTTCTGATGAAGCTGACAGGCTTGCTTTCGTTTTATGAAAACGTAAACCTGATACTTTCGGTGCTGTCTTTCTATTTATTATCGGCTTTTGCTTTTAGAATGCTGGTGAAGAAGCAAACTAAGGCCAAAACCATAGAAAGCCTGTACTTTTTCTACGATGTTTTTATTGAACTTCTGTCTATTACTGCGATAGTCTACCTGGCGGGAGGAGTGGAATGGATGGGTTCAGTTTTCTTTCTGTTCCCGGTAGTTTACGCCAGTATTGTACTGCCGAGAAAAAAAGCCTTGGCTGTCTGCGCCTTGACGACTATAAGCTATGCCCTTCTAGTGGCTCTGCCTTACTCTGGGTTGGTGCCTTTTCATGCTTACTTTGATTTAGGTTTTCCTCTTTATAAAAATTTCAAATACGTAACTAATAACATTTTGTTAGCCGGAGCCACTTTTTTTGGCATCGGAGTGGCGGCTAATCTTTTTACGGATATCTTGAAGAGGAAAAGCGTTGAACTGGAAAGAATCAGCGAAGCTTTGGAAGAACAGAAAACAACCCTGGAAATTAAGGTGAGGGCGAGGACCGAAGAACTGGAGGACCTCTCGGAAAATCTTAAAGACAAGGTAAAAGAGAGAACCATGGAGCTTGAGGAAAGGAAAAAGGAACTGGAGGTCAAAATGGAAGAGCTGGAGAAATTCAATAAGCTGGCTACAGGCAGGGAATTAAAAATGATAGAGCTGAAAGAACGTCTGAAAGCGCTTGAAGAAAAATTCAATAAGGGCTAATTTAAACAAGAAACCATTAATTGACCTAATAATCTTAACGGCTTATACTAAAACAATGGCTAAAAAGACAATCAAAACTTCAAAAAAGAACCTGAAAAAGAATGTAGCCAAGAGGAAAAAACCTCTTCGGAAACCGGCAGTAAAAAACAAGGCTGCAAAAGAGCTGTCCAAAAAGAAAATGAAACCAGATGAACTCAAAAGGATCAAGGTGAGACTGATAGGCATAGGAGGAGGAGGAAGTTCCATTGTTTCCGAAATAGCCCAGAGCGTAAAGGGTGCTTCATTTTACGCCGCCAACAGCGACGTAAGGGCATTAAAGAGACTTCCCCGGAAGATTTCTAAGTTTCATTTCGGCAAAGAATTTACCCACGGCTTGGGAACCGGCATGGATCCTGAAATAGGAGAGGCTGCCGCTAATAAAGAGAGGGAAAGGATAAAAGAGATATTAAAGGGGCAGGATTTTGTCATTTTAGTGGCCTGTCTGGGAGGAGGGTTAGGCTCTGGGGCGGCTCCTGTTTTTGCCAAAATATCAAGAGACATGGGTAATCTCACCTACGGTATTTTTACTCTTCCCTTTGAGTTTGAGGGAGAGAAAAAAATGGAGATAGCCAGAACTTCCTTAAGAAAGGTCAAGAGGAGGGTTAATGCTTTCTCGGTAATCCCCAACGAAAGAATTTTCCAAATCATAGAGAGGACGGCGCCCTTAAACAGCGCGCTTTCTGCCATAAACAAGAAATTGTCAGAATCAATACAGAGCTTGATAGAGATAATATATGAGCCCGGCATGATAAACATTGATTTTGCAGACTTGAGGACCGTTTTCAGCAGAAGGGGAAAGCTTACCTATCTTAGTTCCGTGAATTTGGGTAGGGAAAAGGAAGAAGAGATGATAAGCAGGGTGATAAGCTCTCCATTGTATCCCTACAGCATAGGGGGCGCCAGAGGTATACTATTTAATATTTCCGGCAAAAAAGACCTTTCTTTGTCTCAAGTAAATCAGATTTCCGGAATTATCGCAGAGAAGGCCCACAAGGAGGCCAGAATTATCTTTGGAATATCTAACATCAAGAAGGGTCCCCATATTAAAGTGACATTATTGGCAACGAGTTGCAGGGCGAGGGGTTTTTTGAAGGGAAAAGGTAAGAAGGCGGGCAAAAGTTTACCTAAGAAAAAGCCGGCCAAAAAGAGGAAAACTCCTAAAAAGCAGAAGGAGGAGAAGAAGGCAGAAGGGACTGTTCGGCCCGTTCCCCGACCTGAGAGAAAGAAAAAGTCAGAGAAGATTAAAACGAAAAAGAGAGGGACAAAGAAAAAAAAGAGGAGAAGGCAGGCCGCGGCAGAGGAGGCGAAAAAAGGAAAAATAGAGGTAAAAATAAAAAATATTTCCCCAAAATCCGCTCCAAGTGAGAGTGAGCCGTCTGTAGAAGAAAAAAAAGAAAAGCAGAGGGTAAGGAAAAATGCCCTTCAGATTAAGAGGGATAAGGAGAAAGAGGAAGCGGAAATAATATCCAAAGAGGAGCTCTGGGAAAAACCCACCTTTTTAAGAAGAAAAGTAATTTAATAGACATCTACTTTGACAATGGATAAAGTTACCAAAGGAATTCTAAAGGAAATTTTTCCGGAGAGGAAAAGAGAAGTTTATTACAGGAAATACGAGTTCGGACTCCTTATAGTAATAGGGGGCTCTGAATTTTATTCAGGTTCTCCGGCCCTGTCCGCTATGGCGGCATTCAATGCCGGAGTGGACATGGTGCGGATTATAGCTCCCAGAAGGGCAGCAGACATCATAGCCTCTTTTTCTCCCAACATGGCCGCTTATCCGCTGGAAGGCAAATGGCTGAACGGCAGCCATTTGGCTGAATTGGTTGCCATGACCAAGGCAGCAGAAAGTGTTGCCAGAGGGAACGTAGCCGCCGTCATAGGCGGCGGGGCGGGCAGGAGCAAAGAAACGCAGGAGGTTATTTTGGAATATCTCAGCAGGGTAAATATACCGGTCGTTATAGACGCCGATGCTATACACGCCGTAGGCAGTAGGACAGAAGTAATTAAAGGAAAACCTTTTCTTATCACTCCCCACCTTTATGAATTTATGATGCTCACCGGACGAGATATCAGAGAGTTTGAACACGGAGCTAAAATACAGGCAGTAAAAGAGGAGGCGCTTCGTCTCCAAACAACCATTCTTCTTAAGGAAAAACCGGATATTATTTCTAACGGCAAGGAAGCCGTCCTCAACGAATCGGGAAGCCCTTATATGTCCGTTGGAGGCACCGGAGACACTCTGGCCGGGATATGCGGAGCTTTATTGGCCAGGAGGATAGAACCCTTCAAAGCCGCCCAGGCAGCAGTTTTTGTCAACGGCAAGGCGGGAGAATTGGCTGCCTCCAGGATGAAGGAAGGGCTGTCAGCCACAGAAGTCATTAAGGCTATTCCCGAAGTATTACATTAAGTATGCCGCATGACCTCATTATAATCGGAGGCGGGCCAGCTGGAATGACAGCTGGTATTTATGCTTCCAGACAGAGCCTCGACGTCTTAATGGTAACGAAAACTTTTGGAGGCAATATGGCTAAAAAGGTTATTCCTATCAGGAATTATCCCGGTTTCGGCAATGTCAAGGCGGGGGATTTGATTAAAAGGATGAAAAAGCAGCTTGAAAAACAAAAGATAAAAATAGAAATTAATGAGGTGGTCAACATAAAAAAAAGTAAAGATTTATTCTCAGTTTATACCACCGACAAAAAAGTTTTTGAAGCCAAATCGGTAGTAGTGGCTTCAGGGTCAGACCCTAGGCCCCTGGAAGTGCCGGGAGAGAAGAAATTTTTGGGCAAGGGCGTGAGCTACTGTGCTTTATGCGACGGGCCGCTTTTTGGCGGTAAGGATATAGCCATTATCGGCGGAGGAAACGCAGCTTTTGAAACGGCTTTGTTTATGGGAAACATAGCAAAGAAGATATATATCCTGGAGTACGGTCCCACCATAAAGGCAGATTCGGAAAACCAGCTTCTTGTTGAAAAGGGCGGCAAAACTACTATTATCACTCAGGCCAAACTGGAAAAGATAGAAGGAGGAAGGTTTGTTAATTCCATTGCTTACGAAGACAGAGAAAACAGAGAAAACAAGAACTTAAAAGTGGAGGGTGTATTTGTGGAGATAGGATATCAGCCGACCACCTCTTTCGTAAAGGGGTTGGTGGATTTCAATGAGAACGATGAGATAATTGTCGATTTCGAAACTTACCAGACTAAAAGCCCAGGTCTCTTTGCTGCGGGCGACGTTAATATAGGAAAATTTAAACAGATAGTTACGGCCTGCGGAGAAGGAGCTAAAGCCGCTCTGGCCGCTTTTGATTACCTCCAGAGATTGCCCTAAATTTTATTATGTCTTCTTCTAAAGTAAAAAAAATAAGAGCCAGGCAAATATTGGATTCCAGGGGAAACCCGACCATAGAAGTGGAGGTGGAAACAGGCGGCGGTATTTCTGCAGCCTCTGTCCCCTCCGGCGCCTCTACGGGTAAATATGAGGCAGTAGAGCTGAGAGATAAGGAGAAGGCGTATTTCGGCAAGGGAGTTCTGAAAGCCGTAGATAACATCAACAACATCATAGCACCCCGGCTTTTAGGGATAAAATCCACCGCCCAGATGGAGATTGACGGCCTGATGAAGGAAATGGACGCTACCGATAATAAATCCAGCCTTGGAGGCAATGCTATCTGTGCCGTTTCTCTGGCAGTGTGCAAGGCTGCTTCACAGGCAGAAAAACTGCCTCTTTTTCAATATATCAACGGGAAGGGACGAGAATACAAATTGCCGGCAGTTTCTCTAAAAATACCTTTCCCTTCCTTCAACATCATCAATGGAGGCGCTCATGCGGGGAACAGACTGGACTTTCAGGAGTTTATGATAGCTCCCGGCAAACAGGCTTTTTCGGACAATCTGCGCATCGGTGCGGAGACTTACCAGCAGCTTAAAAAAATCCTCCTGGAAAGATACGGAAAGCTGGCCACTAATTTAGGGGACGAAGGCGGTTTCGCACCTCCTCTCATCGTGCCCGAGCAGGCTTTGGAACTTATCTTGTCAGCCCTGAAAGGTTTGGGATACGAAAGCGAAGTTAAAGTCATACTTGATGTGGCGGCCTCTCAGTTTTTAGAACATGATAAATATAGACTGCAGATGGGCGTATTCACCAGAGAGGGTTTACTCAGGTATTACGGCAGCTTGATTTCTAAGTATCCTATTTCCGGCATAGAAGACCCATTTGCTGAGGAGGATTGGGAAGGGTTCCGGAAGATTACAGAAGACTTAGGGAAAAAGATTATGATTATCGGAGACGACCTGCTGGTAACCAATCCTGTCAGAATAAAGGAAGCTGAAGAAAAAAAGGCGGTCAATTCCATGATTCTTAAAATCAATCAGATAGGAACGGTTTCAGAGGCACTGGAAGCTGCCCGTTTGGCAAAGGAGTTCGGATGGAAAATAGTAGTTTCCCACAGGTCTGGGGACACTACAGATGACTTTATAGCAGACTTTGCAGTAGGGATATCCGCAGACTTCATTAAAACCGGGGCTCCTGCCCGCGGCGAGAGGGTGGCCAAATACAACCGCCTTTCCGCCATCGAAGAGCTGCTTTAATTACATTATCTATAGGTGTTTCAGGCGGTTCCCTCGAGCCTCGCCCGTAGGCTACAGCCGAGGGCCTCGCTCGTGTCCGGTTTACGGCCGAGAGTGACACGATTGTTCGGCAAACAGGCTCCAGGGTCGTTCGCTCTGCCCAGCGAGCAGAGCTCACTGGTGTTGAATCCTTCGCTCTTTGCGGCAGAGCCGCAAAACCGTGCCCGCTCAGGCCTCAAGACCACCCTGAAACCTGCTTACCTCACAAAAACCCCGAATACATATTATCTTCGACCCTCGAAGTCTATAACATATAATCTTCGAACCTCGCTTCGCCCTTCCGAAGCTCGTGAGAGCGAAGGAGGGAACCCGCTTATGAACAAAATACTATTTATCGTCTTAGACGGATTAGGAGATAAACCCATTAAAGAACTCAAAAACCGTACGCCCCTGGAGGCCGCAGTTACTCCCAATCTTGACGGCTTGGCTCAAAAGGGTCGATGCGGATTATTGGACCCTTATTTTACCAAAGCCCTTCCCACCTCGGAAGAATCCCATTTTGCGCTTTTCGGATATAATCCCCACAAACTGGAGTTAGCCAGGGGGATATTTACTGCCAAGGGAGCAGGTATCAAGCTTAAAAAAGGAGACGTGGCTTTGAGGGGAAATTTCAGTACCGTCGGCAAGGACCTCAACATTGTGAACCGTCGGGCAGGCAGGATAAAAGAGACAGGTCCCCTGGTAGCGGCTTTATCCGGAATGAAAATAAAGAATGTCAGTTTCCTTATTAAGCCAGCTGGCGAACACAGGGTGGGTATAGTGATGAGGGGTAAGAGATTGAGCAGTAAAATTTCAGACGGAGACCCTCATTATGCGCACTTGGGCAGCAGGGTAACTAAAATAGTACCCTTGGATAAAAGCAAGGAGTCTGCCTTTACGGCTCAGGTATTGAATGAGTTTTTAGAGAGAGCACACGAGATTTTAAAAGTTCATCCCCTCAACGAGGCCAGAAAAAAGAGAGGGCTGCCTCAGGCAAATTATATTTTAGTGCGGGGAGCGAGCTCTCCCAGAAAGATACCTTCATTTTCGGCAAGATACGGCCTGAAGGCCTGCTGTGTTGCAGGCAAAATACTCTATAAGCAGATAGGGGAGATTCTCGGTATGAAGGTGCTTAAGGTTAAGGGAGCCAACGGACTGGTTTCCACTAACCTGACAGGCAAGGTGAAAGCCGTTCTTAAGGCCTTGAAGGAGTATGATTTCGTCTTTCTGCATATCAAGGCCACGGACAGTCTGGCGGAAGACGGAGATTTCAAAGGGAAAAAGAAATTCATAGAAAAGATAGACAGTCACTTTGGTCCATTTTTAAGGCTGAAAGATACGATTATCGTGGTGACGGGCGACCATTCAACCTGCTGTTCTTTAAAGAGGCATTGCAAGGAGCAGATTCCTGTTCTTATCTCCGGGGCGGCGGAAGATGACGTTAAGAAGTTTTCCGAAAAATCATGCAGTAAGGGAGGGTTGGGTACGATAAAACAAATCACGCTGATGGCCAGAGTATTAAAGGCGGCCGGCAGAGGAAAAAGAAAGGCGTGATTTTGTCTGTCTGAACTATCCTGATATAATAGTTATTGTCTGTAAAAAATTAAGGTTAACAAAAGGTCTGAGACCAATTCTTTAATACAAAAATATGGCAAAATTCCAAGTCAACAAAGATAAATGCATAAGCTGCGGAGTCTGTATTTCGGTTTGTCCGAAAGGGGCTGATTGGGATAAAGACGGCAAATCCCACATCATTGATTCGGCTGCCATGGAGGAGTGCGGAGGGGAAACAGTCTGTCCCTACGGGGCCATTGAAGAAGTTGAGGGGTAGGCCAGACTTTCTTTAACTTTTTGAGGGTTGACACCCCTCAATTAATTGTATATATTAAAACCGACTGATATAGTCGGTTTTAATTATGAAATTTTCCAGGAAAACCCAGTACGGATTAAGAGCCATGATATATCTGGCTGCAGCCTCTGCAAAAGAAAAAAAGATTTGTTCCATAAAGGAAATTTCTGACAAGGAAAATATCCCCTTTGATTATCTGGAAAAGGTAGTTTCCCGGTTGGAGAGGAAGGGACTTCTGAAATCAAAGCGTGGAGCCAAGGGAGGATATCTTCTGAATCGTTCTGCAGATAAAATCAGCGTAGGGGAAGTAGCAGCGGCTTTGGAAAAGACTACAGCGGTTGTCAGGTGTCTTGCTTCTGCTTCGAGGGAGAAATACAAATGCCCCAAAAGAAAAAAATGCCGGGCGGTAGGAGCCTGGACTAAAATCCAACGGGCCTTAAATGCCGCCTTGGATTCGGTGACTTTAGAGGATTTAATCGCCTGATATTTTAAACAATGGCCAAAAGAAAAAGAATATATTTGGATTATGCTGCTGCCACCCCTCTTGACTCCAGAGTTATGAAAGAGGTGATTCTTCATTTTAAGAAGAGTTTCGGCAATACCATGTCTCTGCACAGCTTCGGACAGGCAGCTAAAGAGGTCTTAGAAAACAGCAGGGAGAAGGTGGCTTCCCTGATGGGCGCCCAAAGGGATGAGGTAATTTTTACAGGTTCTGCCACCGAAGCCAATAATTTTGCACTGAAGGGAGTTGCCTTTGCCAATAAATCCAGGGGAAAACATATAATAATTTCCGCCGTAGAACATCCCTGCATTGCGGAAAGCGCCCATTGGCTCGGGCTTCAGGGATTTGAAATAACAGAGCTTAAGGTGGATAAATACGGCCTGGTAGACCCAAAGGATGTAGAGAAGGCCTTGCGGAAAGAAACGATTCTTGTGTCTGTTATGCATGCCAACAACGAGATAGGAACCATACAGCCCATTGCGGAGATAGGAGCCGTCTGCAGGAAGGCCGCAGTTTTCTTTCATACCGATGCCGCCCAAAGCTTCGGAAAAATTCCCATCGATGTCGATAAAATGAATATAGACCTGCTTACTGCCAGCTCCCATAAGATGTATGGTCCCAAGGGAGCGGCCTGCCTGTTTAAAAGAAAGAAAGTTAAGATAGAGCCCCTTCTGCACGGAGGAGGACATGAATCCGGATATAGAAGTTCCACAGTGAACGTTCCGGCCATTGCCGGCTTCGCCAAGGCCTGTGAACTGTGCAGGGAAGAAATGGCATCGGAAGCCGAAAGACTTTCCCATCTCCGCGACAAACTTATTTCAGGCATCCTCACAGAAGTGAAGGACACCCAACTCAACGGTCATGCGGTCAAAAGACTGCCCAATAACGTTAATATTTCCTTTTTCTTTGTGGAAGGAGAATCTTTAATGATGCAGCTTGATTTGATGGGTATCGCAGTTTCTACGGGTTCTGCTTGTTCCTCCAAAAAATTAGAACCGAGCCGCGTACTGCAAGCTATAGGCCTCAAGCCCCATCAAATACACGGCTCCCTTAGATTAAGTCTGGGCAGGCAGACCACTAAGGAAGAGATAGATTACGTCCTGAAAGTGCTTCCTCAGGCAGTGGAAAATTTGAGGAAAATATCACCATTTTCCCGCTAAAACTTATCATTGATAAATTTATGCCAGACAACAAAGAATATACAAAAAAAGTCATCCAGCATTTTAAGAATCCCCATAACTTCGGCAGGATAAAGAATGCGGACGGTATCGGTAAGGTGGGGAACATCTTCTGCGGCGACGTAATGTGGGTTTACATTAAAGTCGGCAAGAACAGGAAAGGCAAGGAGATAATTAAGGAAATTAAATTCGAAACCTTCGGATGTGTGGCCGCGGTGGCCACCAGCAGCGTTATAACGGATTTAGCTAAGGGTAAAACTATAGAGGAGGCCTTGGATATTAATAAGAAGGAAATAGCGGATTCACTGGGAGGTCTTCCGCCTATCAAGCTTCACTGTTCCGTACTGGCCGCCGATGCTTTATCGGAAGCCGTTTACGATTATCTTTTCAAGAAAAAGAAAGATATACCGGAGAAACTTACAGCCAGGCACGAACGGATACAAAAAGAACTGAAACTTATTGAGGAAAAATATCAGGATTACGTAGAAATTAGGAAAAGAGCTCTCGGGAAATGAATAGTAAACAAAATTTCAATAAGAAAAAAAAGGTAGTTTGTGCTCTTTCCGGTGGAATAGATTCAGGGGTATCAGCTGCCCTTCTAAAGGAATCAGGGGATTTGGATGTGACAACCGTCTTTATGAGGCTCGGAACCGGAAGAACTGTAAAAGAATCTGAAAAAAGAGCCCGCAGAATAGCCGAAATTCTGGAGATTTCTTTTAAGACAGTTGATTTAGAAGAAGAATTCAATAAAATAGTTGTCGATAGCTTTATAAAAGATTATAAGAAGGGTATCACTCCCAACCCCTGCATTACATGCAACCGGGAAATAAAATTCAAACTGCTTTTTCAAAAAGTTAAAGGAAAAAACGGTGGATTTCTGTCTACTGGCCACTATGCCAGATTAGATACGAGGAAAGGAAAAATCAGACTATTGAAAGCCAAAGACGAAAACAAGGATCAGTCTTATTTCCTGTGGCGGCTTAACCAGAAGCTTTTAAAGAATGTTATGTTTCCGGTTGGAGGATATAAGAAAACTGAAGTTAGGAAGATGGCCGTCAAGTTCGGTCTTCCGATAGCAGAAATTCCGGAGTCTCAGGAAGTATGCTTTATAGAACGTAAAACAGAGGATTTTTTAAAAAGTCACCTAAAAACAAATCCCGGCAGGATTATAGATAAGAAGGGAAAGATTTTAGGGAAGCATCAGGGCCTTTGGTTTTATACTATCGGCCAGAGAAGGGGCATTCGGCTCGCCGGCGGGCCCTTTTATGTAGCAGATAAAAGAATTAAGAAAAACATACTGGTTGTTACTAGAGACGAAAGAGATCTTTACAGAAAAGAGGCCTTCATAAGAAAAGTAAGCTGGATATCGGGAAAGGCGCCCGTCCTGCCCGTTGCCATGAAAGCTAAGATAAGATATAAACATAAAGCTGTGCCGACCCTGCTTTCTTTAAAGGGTGGAAGATATCACTTGGCCTTTGAGAGGTCTCAGCGGGCCGTCACGCCTGGACAGTCAGCGGTCTTTTACAAGGGCATGGAGGTCTTAGGCGGAGGAGAAATATCATAATATTTTATGGTCATTCAGTCATTTCTTTCGGGCCTCGCCCGTAGGCTGCAGCCGAGGGTGACACGAAGTCGGCTTAAAACAGCTACAATTACTTTTTCACCGCTGCTTCTATTTCTCGCCGAGCCTCAGTTTATTAGAAGTGAAACGTTATCTACGACCGGGCTCGGCTGCGAAGCGTCTCCCTCGAGAACTGTCTGAATTATTGATTCGTAACATCGAACTTCAAACATTAAAATTTGAACATATATTATGGATTATATTATATGCCACTATGACGAAATAGGATTAAAAGGAAAGAACCGTAAGTTTTTTGAAGAGAAATTAATATCGAATATAAAAAAATCCCTTCCCGAACGAAGCTTCAGTTCGGTTAAAAGGATATCGGGGAGGATTATAATCAAACTGACCGGGGAAGAACAAAAAAAAGAAGATATTATTTCAGATAATTTAAGACATGTATTCGGTATTGCTTATTTTTCTTTTGCCGCTTCCTGCAGGCAGGACATTTCCGTTATAGAGAGTAAAGCGCTAGATATGCTGCGCGGCAGGAAATTCAAAAGTTTCAGGATATCAACCCAGAGATCTAATAAAGATTTTCCTTTGACATCCCAGCAAATAAACGCCAAGGTAGGGGAAACCGTCATAAAAAAGCTGAAGAAAGAAGTCAGTCTGGAAAAACCAGATTTGAACCTTTTCATAGAAATAGCTGAAGATTATGCTTTCCTATATCTGCAGAGGATAGAAGGATTGAGGGGTCTTCCGGTAACGGCAAGCGGCAGGGCGGTAGCCCTTATCTCAGGGGGCATAGACTCTCCAGTTGCTTCTTTCCTGGCTATGAAGAGGGGAATTAAGGTAATTTTTATTCATTTTCACGCCTATCCTTATACCAGCCGGGCTTCCATAGAAAAGGTCAAAGAGATGGTTTCTCTTCTCTCCAGATACCAGTTCGGGGCAAAGCTTTATTTGATTCCTTTCTCTGACATTCAGAAAGAGATAATGTTGAGCACCAAAGCTAAACTCAGGGTCATCCTGTATCGCAGATTCATGATAAGGATTGCCCAGGCAATAGCCGCAAAAGAAAGGGTTCAGGCTTTAATAACAGGGGAAAGCGTGGGGCAGGTGGCCTCCCAAACCCTGGAAAACATTAGAGCTATTGATGATACGGCAGCGCTTCCCGTTTTGAGACCCTTGATATGCCAGGATAAAGACGAGATAATAAGAAAAGCGAAAGAAATCCATACTTTCGAAATTTCTATTTTACCCCATGAAGATTGTTGTGTGAGATTTCTCCCTTCGCGTCCTGAGACCAAAGCCAACCTGAAAGAGGTGGAGAATGAGGAAGAAAAATTAGACGCCAGCGGCATGATAGAAGCGGCTTTGAAAGGCGGTTCGGTATTATCCCTTGATTATAAAAGCAGAGCAAAAACATTATGAAAAAAATAATCCCATTTCTATTTGTGATTACTTTAATGAGTGCTCTTGTAGGGCAGGCGGTTTCGGCTGCAGAGCCGTTGGAATTTACTTTCTTTTACAGTAGTACCTGCCCGCACTGCAAGGAGGAAAGAGCTTTTCTGGATGTGCTTGAGGAGAAGTATCCCGAACTTAAAGTAAACGGATATGAAATAGCATATCATTCCGAAAATCAGGATATCCTGGTTCAATTCTACCAGGAGTACGGAGTTCCCAAAGAGGAATGGGGAATGGTTCCTGTGCTGTTCACGCCTCAAAAATATTTTATCGGTTTTGATAAAAAGATAGGAGAAAATATAGAAGCGTGCCTGGTAGAATGTCTGGGAGGCTCAGCCAGCACTTCCGCTGCCGTGATTAAAGTTCCTATACTGGGTAAGATTTCTCTGTCGCGGCTTTCTCCTCTGACGCTGGCGGTAGTGATGGGGGGGTTGGATGGATTCAATGCCTGTGCCATGGTGGCTTTGGGTTTTTTGCTCACTTCGCTGATAGCTACAGGCGCCAGGGAAAAGGTCCTGTGGATAGGGGGCACTTTTATTCTTGTTTCAGGAATAGTTTATTTTGTGTTTATTACGGCCTCTTTTAACCTGTTTTTGGTACTGGAGAAGATAAACTTTATTACCAACTTAGTGGGATTGATTATTATCCTGTTTGCGGCTTTTATGCTGAAGGATTACTTCCACGGCATTATCTGCAAGGTATGTCAGGTTGATGCGGGAAAAGGAAACTGGTTCAGCAGATGGGAGCAGAAAATGTTTTCCAAAATGCAGGCCCTTACCGATTCCAAGAAATCCCTGATTTTAATGCTGGCCGGAGTATCCATGGTGGCAGCCGGTATAAATCTTGTGGAGCTGGTTTGCTCCTTCGGCTTTCCCTTAGCTTTCATTAAAATACTGACCTCCTTTAACCTTTCCAGCACTTCTTATTATTTCTATCTTTTTATATACGTTATTCTGTATATGCTTGACGATTTTATAATTTTTCTCCTGGCGGCTGCCACTCTGCGTATTACCCAGGTTTCCGAGAAATATCTTAAGGCCGTAAAGCTGATTTCAGCAGTGGTACTATTAGTTTTGGGACTGGTTATGATGATAAAACCTGAATTATTGGCTTTTGCTTAAAGCAAAAGGTCGAAGATAAGCAAATTTATAATTTTATGAATTTAAAAAACAAGGTAGCAATTATTACGGGTGCCAGGAGAGGCATGGGCAAAGCCCACGCCCTAACTCTGGCTGAGGCGGGAGCTGAGGTAGTGGTTTCCGATATCTCTTTGGAAGACTGTCAGAAGGTGGCAGGAGAGATAGAAAAGAAGGGAGGGGAGGCATTGGCAGTAAAGTGCGATGTAAGCAGTAAGGAAGAAGTAGAGCAGATGGTAAAAAAGGTCCTGGACACTTTCGGCAGGATAGATATCTTAGTTAACAACGCAGGCATATTAACATTCAAGCCATTTCTTGAGCTTACAGAAGAAGATTGGGACAAAGTTATGGATGTTAATCTGAAAGGATACTTTCTCTGCGCCCAGGCTTGCGCCAAAGAGATGGTGAAGCAGAAATCGGGCTCCATAGTTAATATCGCTTCCATAGGAATGGGACAGGTGGGGGTGGGGTTTCCTGGTATAGTTCACTACTGTGCTTCCAAGGGAGGCATAATCGCCATGACAGAAGCCCTGGCTCTGGAAATGACGCCTTACAACGTAAGGGTGAACGCCATAGCCCCGGGAGCCATTGATACGCCCATGGCAGCTTCCAGTGATGAGAAGGCCATGGAAGGAACCCTGGCCAGGATACCCATGCACAGAATGGGCAGGCCTGAGGAGGTGTCAAAGGCGGTACTATTTTTAGCTTCAGATGATTCTTCCTACATGACAGGGTCTGTGGTGGTAGTTGACGGAGGCTGGCTGGCAACTTAGTCTGAAGCGTGTCGTTCGGTAAGCTGGTTTCAGGGTCGTTCGCTCTGCCCGGCGAGCAGAGTTCGCAGGCCTTTAAGGCATTTGCTCTTTGCGGCAGAGCCGCAAAACCATGCCCGCTCCGGCTTTAAGACCACCCTGCAACCACTTACCTCATTTAGTCTTCGAACTTCGAACTTCCTTCTTCGAACTCCGAACCCCGAACTCCGAACCTCTTGTCCTACATTGTCCTATCGATAGATAGGACATAAATAATAAAAACAATAAAATCCTTTATTATGGAGAAAAAATTCACTAAAGATTCGATTCTGGCCGATATTTTAGAGAATCCTGGCAGTCAGGAGATTTTGGCAAAGTATAACCTGCCCTGTTTGACCTGCCCATTTGCCAAGATGGAAATGGAAAAATTGAAGATAGGTGAAGTCTGTCAACAATACGGCATAGACACGGACAATTTATTAAAGGAGCTTAATGGGATGTGAAATCTTTACAAGATAGGCATTTCTGCTATAATTGAGCCATATAAAAAATAACAATATTAAAACATGACCAAAGAAAAACCAAAACTATTAATACCGTTAATGGTTGTAGCCCTGGCCGGCGTACTGCTCATTGGAGGTTATTTCCTCTTTTTCAATAAGGGAAGTAACGCCGGGAGCAGTTCTGAAGTTTTATCTTCTGCGGATGCAGGCCAAAAGGCGCTCGATTTCATTAACAAAAACATTTTAGAGCCTCAGGGAAGGAGCGCTTCTCTGGTATCGGTGAATGACGAAGGCAGCATATATAAAATAACAATCAAAATAGACGACCAGGAATACGATTCTTACATCAGCCAGGATGGCAAATACCTTTTCCCGGAAGGGTATGATATGGCAGCAGTTCAGGGGAACGGCCAGGCTGCCACATCAACCGAAGTACAGTCTAGGACAAAGCCTGATGTCAAGCTTTTCGTGATGTCCTATTGTCCCTACGGCCTTCAGGCTGAAAAGATGTTTATCCCTGTCTATAATCTATTAAGTGCCCAAGCCGATATGGGAGTATATTTCGTGGATTATATTATGCACGGCGAGAAAGAGATTGCAGAAAACCTTAACCAATACTGTATCCAGCAGGACGAAAAGGACAAATACACAGACTATCTTTCCTGTTTTGTCCAGGATGGTGATTCAGAAAAATGTTTTCAGCAAGCAGGTATCAATAAAAGTGAAATAGACAGCTGCGTCCAAGCAACAGACCAGCAGTATGATATCTACAGCCAGTTTGCAGACCAGAGCACCTGGTTGAGCGGAAATTATCCGCTGTTCAACGTTCAGAAGGATTTGAACGAGCAGTATGGAGTAGGCGGGTCTCCTACCTTGGTGATTAACGATGCGGTAGTTAATCTGCCCTCCCGTTCTCCTGAGAGCTTGAAAGAAGCAGTCTGTAACGCCTTTGATTCTCCTCCGGCGGCCTGTTCTCAGACTCTGTCCGATACCGCTTTTTCTGCCGGTTTCGGAATGGATGAAGGTACTGCAAGCAGTGGAAGCTGCGAATAACATAAAAAATCTTAGTTTATGATAAAAGTATATAGTACCAGGGCCTGTCCTTTCTGCGTCAGCTTGAAGCAGTTTCTCAAAGACCACAAGATAGAATTTGAAGACCTGGATGTCGCAGAAAACGTAGAGGCCAGGGAAGAAATGATTGAAAAGTCGGGCCAGATGGGAGTTCCCGTCATAGACATTGATGGAGAGATAGTTGTCGGTTTTGACAAGGTGAGGATTTCCCAACTGCTCAAATTCTAACTAAAAGGAAAAAATACGGCGCGAAGCTGTATTTTTTTTGGACATAATTGAAGATTATTTATATAATGGATTAATAAATAGGAAGAGGAATTTAAACGATATGAAAAAAATTGCCATCAACGGTTTTGGGAGAATAGGAAGAGCCGTTTTCCGCCAGCTTATGGAAAAGCGCCCCAACATAGAAGTGGCAGCTATTAATGATTTAACGGAACCCGAGATTTTAGCGCATCTCTTGAGATACGATTCTATTTATGGGGTTTACAAAAAACAGGTAAAAGCCCGCGGTGACAAACTCTTTGTCAACGGGACTAATGGGGAGGACGGTATCAGGATATTTGCCGAAAAGGATCCGTCTGTTCTTCCGTGGAAGAAGATGGGGATAGACATTGTAATCGAGTCCACCGGAGTTTTTAGGGATTATGAAGGCGCTGCTAAACACTTGGAAGCCGGCGCCAAAAAGGTAGTTATCTCCGCTCCTTCCAAGAATCCGGAAAAAATTCCATCCTACGTCCTGGGAGTTAACGAAGACAAGCTTGATATTAAAGACCATAACGTTTACGATATGGCTTCCTGCACTACCAACTGTCTGGCACCCGTTTCAAAAGTTTTGAATGACAATTTCAAAATAGTGAAAGGATTTATGACTACCATTCATTCATATACCAATGACCAGAAGATTCTTGACCTGCCCCACAAAGATTTGAGGCGTGCCAGAGCGGCCGCCCTGAACATTATCCCTACCACTACGGGAGCCGCCAAGGCCATAGGTAATGTAATACCGGAACTGGCGGGAAAACTGGACGGTATTGCCTTGAGAGTCCCCACGCCCACTGTTTCCATAGTAGACCTGGTCTGTCAGGTAGAAAAAGAGACTACCGCCCAAGAAGTTAATTACTTGTTCAAGAAGGCGTCGCAGGAGCCAAGGCTGGCCGGTATTCTGGGAGTAGAAGATGCTCCACTCGTTTCTTCAGACTACATAGGAAACTCATTTTCCGCAGTTGTCGATTCTGGTTCTACCAATGCCATGGGTAATCTGGTTAAGGTGCTTGCCTGGTATGATAACGAACACGGTTATGCTTCCCGATTGGCGGATTTTGCGGAATTCTTAGCTAAGAAACTAAAGTAATCTTGTCCTACCTTGTAAAGATTTTTTATCCCCAAAGAGAGCTTTTGCCTCTCTTTTTTAATTACGCTATACTTAAAATATATAAAAATAACTGTTAAAATATATTAAATCTATGAAAAAGAAAGGAAAACTTTATTATCCCGATCAGAACTTTAAAAAGCAGGCATGGGTTGATAATAAGAAAATTTACCGTAATGCCCTGAAAAATCCCTTGGAATTTTGGGGAGAGTTGGCGAAAGAAATAATCTGGTTCAAGGAGCCCAAGAAGGTTTTTTCACACAAACCGCCATATTTTAAGTGGTTTGAAGACGGGAAATTGAACATTACCTACAATGCCCTGGATATGAACCTGCAGGACAGGAAGAATAAGGTAGCCCTTATCTGGGAATCAGAACTGCCTGAGGAAAAGCCCAGGATTTTTACTTATTATCAGCTTTACAGGAAGGTTAACAAGGTTGCCAATGCCTTGAAGGGTTTAGGAGTGAAAAAAGGCGATAAGGTGGGCATTTACCTCCCTATGGTTCCCGAAGTAGTGATATCCATGCTGGCCTGTGCCCGGATAGGAGCAGTCCACAGCGTGGTCTTCTCCGCCTTCTCCTCCAATGCCTTAAAGGTACGGCTGCAGGACACGCAGGCTAAAATTCTAATTACAGCCGACGGTTATTATCGCCGGGGCAAAATTATAGACTTATATAGGAAAGCGGTAGCAGGGCTGAAGGATACTAACGTCAAGAAGATGATAGTAGTCAAAAGGGCGGGTAATAAGATTCCCTGGGAAAAGGGTCGAGATCTCTGGTGGGAAGAACTGGAAAAGGGCCAGAAAGATGAGTGTGAGCCGGCTGTCATGAACAGCGAAGATACCCTGTTTATACTTTATACTTCTGGCTCCACCGGGAAACCAAAAGGGTGTGTACATGTCTGCGGCGGCTATACGGTACAGGCATTGTGGACAGGAAGATTGATTTTCGATTTGAAGGACAATGATATTTTCTGGTCGACGGCCGATGTGGGTTGGATTACGGGCCATACGTATACCGTTTATTCTCCTTTATTGAACGGGGCTACGGTGTTTATTTTCGAGGGAGCTCCCGATTGGCCTAATTATGACCGCTGGGCCGACCTTATCGAAAAGCACGGCGTTACCATTTTCTACACGGCTCCCACAGCCATCAGGATGTTCCAGAAGTATGGAGGGGAAATATTAAAGAAGCATAATTTTAACACCTTGCGGCTCTTGGGTTCTGTGGGAGAGCCCATTGATGAGAGTTCCTGGCTTTGGTATTACCGGCAAGTAGGCAAAAAGAGGTGCCCCATTGTGGACACTTGGTGGCAGACAGAAACAGGAGGCATTCTCATTACTTCCCTGCCCGGGATAGGACCTTTTAAGCCAGCTTATGCAGGTCTGCCTTTTCCGGGAATCAGATTTGATATTCTGAACGACAAAGGCAAGCATGTATCCGCCAATAAGGAGGGCAATTTAGTGATTTTCCCTCCTTTCAACCCGGGATTGCTCAGGGGAGTTTATAAAAACCCTGCCAAATATAAAAAGACCTACTGGAGCGAATACGGAGACAAGGTTTATTTTACCGAAGATAAGGCGTTCAAAGACAGCAACGGGTTAATCAGGATTCTGGGCAGGGCGGATGACGTTATTAAAGTAGCGGGGCACAGGGTCTGTACCGGAGAATTGGAGAACATCCTTTCCAAAAATAAAAAAGTGGCTGAGTGCGCCGTGGTAGGCATGCCCCATCAGATAAAGGGTGAAGTGCCCGTGGTTTTTGTTGTTGCCAACGGGAAGGTAAAGATTAAAGAACTGTCAAAAGAATTAGTTCTTCTGGTTCGGCAGGAGATAGGACCCATAGCTCTTCCGGAGAAGGTCTATCTGGTGAGAGACTTACCCAAGACAAGAAGCGGTAAGATAATGAGGAGGATTCTGAGGCGGTTATTTACGGGAGAACCTCTGGGAGACCTCTCGACCCTGTCTAATCCCTCTTCTGTTAAACAAATTAAGGAAGTAATTAAAAAAGATGGAAAAGGAAAAAAATAAAAAGTACGTATTGTGGTTCAGCGAAATATCCAAAAAGGATACTCCGCTGGTAGGAGGGAAAAACGCTTCTCTTGGGGAAATGTATTCCAATTTGACCAATAAGGGTATTAATATTCCCAACGGTTTTGCTTTGACTTCTTACGCCTATTGGTATTTTCTCAAAGAAAACTGCATTGATGAGCAGCTGAAAGAGGTTTTTAAAAAATTCAATCCGGGAAGCCTGGACAGTTTGAAGAAAACCGGTAAGGCTGCCAGAGACATGATTCTTAAAAGTGAGTTCCCCAAGGACCTTAAGGAAGAAATAGTTAAGAATTACAGAAAGTTGTCCGGGAGTTACCGCGAAAAGGCAACGGATGTGGCCGTAAGATCATCTGCCACTGCGGAAGACCTGAAAACCGCTTCCTTTGCCGGTCAGATGGAAACATTCCTAAACGTCAAAGGAGAAAGGGAACTGATGAAGACTATCAAGAAATGTTTGGCTTCTCTTTTTACCGACAGAGCCATATCCTACCGTGAGGAAAAGGGATTCAAGCAACTGAAGATAGCGCTATCCGTTGGAGTGCAGAAAATGGTTAGGTCAGACCTTGCTTCTTCGGGAGTGATGTTCACTATTGACACGGAAACGGGTTTTAGTAACGTAATTCTGATAAACTCTATCTTCGGAGTAGGGGAAATGATAGTCCAGGGAAAGATTACTCCCGACGAGTTCTACGTGTTTAAGCCTACTCTCAAGAAAGGATACAAGTCAATCATCATAAAGAATCTAGGGAGGAAGAATAAAAAATACGTCTACGGTAAAAGCGGAGGGCTTAAAGAAGTGAACGTAGAGCCTGATAAACAGAAAAAGCTTTCTCTTACGGACCAGGAGGTACTCACCCTAGCAGGATGGGCAGCTGAAATAGAGGATTATTACAGGTTTCCCCAGGACATTGAATGGGCCAAAGACGGCAATACCGGGAAGCTGTTTATTGTGCAGTCAAGGCCCGAAACCGTTCATACTCCTAATCTTGGAAAGAGTTATCAGGAATATGAAATTAAAGTCAAGGAAAAGCCCATTCTGACCGGTATTTCCATAGGTAACAAGATAGGACAGGGTAAGGTAAAAGTAATACCCCACGTTTCCAAGATAGGGGAGTTTAAGAAAGGGGAGGTATTGGTTACCACCATGACCGATCCTGACTGGGTGCCTATCATGAGAATGGCTGCCGCTATTGTGACCGACGAAGGTGGGAAGACAGCCCATGCAGCCATTGTCAGCCGGGAGTTGGGTATCCCTTGTATAGTAGGTACCAAAGAGTCCACTAAGGTTCTTAAGACGGGCATGGAAGTAACGGTAGACTGTACTAAAGGAAGGATTTTTGCGGGAAAGATTCCTTTCCGGGTAAAGAAATACGACCTCAAAAAGATTCCGGATCTACCGGTTAAGATTGTGCTAAACTTAGGAGCGCCGGAAGCGGCTTTTAAGGCTTCTTTCCTGCCCGCAGACGGTGTAGGTCTTGCCAGGGAAGAATTTATTATTGCCGAGAAAATAAGAATACACCCCTTGGCCCTGTATTATTACGATAAAATAAAAGACAGAAAGGTGAAAGAAAAAATAGAAGAATTAACCTCCGGATATAAGGACAAGAAAGAATATTTTATCGACAAGCTGGCCGAAGGTATTGCTCAGATAGCAGCAGCTTTCTATCCCAAGAGCGTGATAGTCAGGCTTTCCGATTTTAAAAGCAACGAGTATGCCTCCCTCATCGGAGGTAGAGAATTTGAGCCGGAAGAATCCAATCCCATGATCGGTTGGCGGGGGGCATCAAGGTATTATGATAAAGAATATCAGCCGGCTTTTGAGATGGAATGCCAGGCCCTTAAAAAAGCGAGAGAGGTTTTCGGTCTGAAAAACATCTGGGTAATGGTTCCGTTCTGTCGGACCCCCGAAGAGGGGAAAAAGGTGTTGGACATTATGGCTAAGAGCGGATTAAAAAAAGGCAAGGATAATCTCAAGGTTATCGTCATGTGTGAAATACCCTCCAATGTTATTCTGGCCAAGGAATTTCTGGAGATATTTGACGGTATGAGTATCGGTTCCAACGATCTTACCCAGCTTACCCTGGGAATGGATAGGGACAGCGCTAAGATCGCCTATATTGGTGACGAGCGTAATAAGGCGGTGAAAAAAATGATTGCTGCGGCGATTGCCGAATGTAACAAGCAGAAAAAATATGTCGGTATCTGCGGGGAGGCCCCCAGTTATTTCCCCAAATTTGCCGAATTTCTATTAAAGCAGGGGATAGGGGCGATATCCCTTAATCCCGACACGGTCATAAAAACCAGCCTGTCTCTTGCCCAAAAAAGGTCAACTCTTCGGCGGACTCATAGTTGATTCTGAGCTTACCGAAGCATTTAAAAATAAAAATTTATCAACATGTTATTAAAGCAGCACCTACTTAAAAATAATGACAGGAAATTGGCATCTCTGATATTCGAAATCAGCAAGATGTGCGAAATGATAAGGAGAGAACTTCCTTACAGGAGAGGCAGTACCAACATGAAAAACGTATACGGCGAAGTCCAACTTGTAGTTGATGATTGGGCTAACCAGTTTATTATCTCAGAGCTCAAAAAGACGGGTCTGGTTAAAGGTCTGGCATCTGAAGAAGAACCAGACATTGTGGAGATGAGCAAAGGAGGAATTTTTAATATCACACTGGATCCTTTGGACGGTTCTTCCAATATCGAAAGTAACAATTTGGTGGGTACCATTATAGGAATTTACAAAAGGGAACTGCCCGCGCCGGGTAAAAATTTAGAAGCGGCTATGTATATGCTTTACGGACCGGTAGACACACTGGTTTATGCCACCAAAAAGGGCGTACAAGAGTTTATGCTTACCACAGAAGGTTTCATACTCACCAATTCCAACATGAAAATTCCCCAGAAGGGCAAGCTGTACAGCGTGGGAGGGTTGAGAAAAGACTGGCTGCCGGAGTTTAAAGGGTTTGTAGAGGAAGTTGAACAAAGCGGGTATAAATTGAGATACGGCGGCTCTTTTGTGGGAGACGCCAATCAGATTCTGCATTACGGAGGTATTTTTGCTTACCCAGCGCTTAAAGGTAAGCCTAACGGGAAACTCAGGATAGTGTCTGAGTCCAATCCCATTTCATTTATCATCGAGCAGGCTGGAGGCAGGTCTTCCAACGGGAAAGAGTCCATTCTTAAAGTCGAGTATACATCTTTGCAGCAGCGGACTCCTACCTACGTGGGCAGCAAGAACCTGATAGGTAAACTGGAGAAAAAATTAGCTAAAAAGAAATAAAATTCTATGAAAAAAGCAAAAGTAACGTCCAAAGACGTAAAGATTCCGGCCGATGTTCCCGAGAAGATGAAGAAAACCTACACTGCCAATTTCCTAAACGTGACCCGCGGTTCCGGAAGGCTGATGCTCTTTGCCGGGGACCAGAAGATAGAGCATCTAAACAATGATTTTTATGGGGAAGAAATCCATCTGGACGATGCTTCACCAGAGCACCTGTTCCGCGTGGCTAATAAAGCCAAAATAGGGGTTCTGGCGACCCAATTAGGGCTGATAGCCAAATATGGAAAGGATTACAAGAATATTCAATACCTTATTAAGCTCAACTCCAAGTCAAACCTGGTTAAGGCGGAACAGCGTGACCCTCTGAACGGAAAAGTCATTGACGTATCGGAAGCGGTTGAATTCAGAAAGATTTCGGGCTTAAAGATAATGGCAGTAGGTTATACCATCTATCTGGGAAGCGAATTTGAGGCAGAAATGCTCAGGGAGGCTTCCAGAATGGTTTACGAAGCTCATAAGAACGGTCTTCTTACTGTTTTGTGGATCTACCCGAGAGGAAAGGCGGTGCCGGACGAGAAAGATCCTCATCTGCTGGCAGGAGCTACTGGGGTGGCAGCCTGCCTGGGAAGCGATTTCGTGAAAATCAATGCACCTAAGAAAGATGGTGAGTATCTGGCAGAACCCTTAAAGGAAGCCGTTTTGGCAGCCGGCAGGACAAAGGTGGTGTGCGCGGGCGGTTCCTCCGTAGATGTTAAGGGATTTCTTCAGAGGCTTTACGACCAGATTCAAGTCGGGGTGTCCGGGAACGCAACCGGCAGGAACATCCACCAGAAAAGCTTTTCGGAAGCGGTTAGTATGTGTAATGCAATTTATGCCATAACCGTAGAGAACAAGACCGTGAAGGAGGCTTTCAGGATATACGAGAAGGGAAGGTAAAAGATGGCAATTGCATTTTTTAATTTTCCTTGCTAATATAATAGCCGTAAATAAAGAGCCCCAGGTAAAGGCATAATTCCACAGGGCTTTATGGATCCTTAGGGTATTTTCATGACATACGAGAATAATCTTAATTTATCATGATTTCTCTCTCATCCGAATTGCGGAAAAAAGTTAAAAAGGGAACAAAAAGCCTTCGCAAGGAAAAATCCATTCCTGCGGTTTTGTACGGTCCTGAGATAAAGGAAAATCTCAACCTCAAAGTGCAGCTTAAAGATTTTGAAAGCGTTCTAAAGAAAGCCGGAGAAAGCTCATTGGTATCTTTGAAGGTTAAAGACAAGAAAGAAGAGGTTCTGGTTTTAATCCATGACGTTCAGTACGGACCTTTGAGCGGAAAGCCTACTCATGTAGATTTCTATCAACCCCTGCTGAAGGAGGAAACGGAAGTTACCGTTCCCATAGTTCTGGAAGGTATAGCGCCGGCCGTTAAAAACATGGAAGGTACGCTCGTACAGAACATATCCGAGATTGAAGTGAAGGCTCTGCCCCAGAAGCTGCCGCAGGACGTTAAGGTAAACATTAAGAAATTAGAGACGTTTGACGATGTTATTCTGGTTGGAGATTTGGAAGTACCGGAAGGAGTCAAGATTTTAAGGGATCCGGAAGAGATATTGATTTCCGTATCTCCCCCGGAAAAAGTGGAGGAAATAGAGAAAGCCCCTCTGGAGGAGAAAGCCCCTGTAACGAAGAAAGAAGCCGAGAATCCGCCAACCGGCGGAGAAGCAGGGCAGCCTCCGGCTGGCGGAAAGAAAGAAGGCCAATAACCTCTTTCCTATGAATCGTTTCTATAATCAAGAAAAATTCCCCATATGGCTGTTCATATCTTTGACAACCGTAATATTACTGGGGAGTTTTTTAGTGTGGGCGTCAGTCACACAAGGACAGAGTTTCGGAGAAGATTTGGAAACCGTATGTGAGCTGGATAATATTGATAAGGAATGCAACATTATTTCTCAGGAGGCTTGTCAGCAGCTGCTGGAAAAATGCAAGGCTTATTATGAAGATGCTAGCTCTCAACTGGAACAGGACATACAAGGCGCCAAAACAAAAGAAAAAAGCTATCAGAACGAGGTTTACCTTTTGAGCAGCCGCGTCAATCAGCTTAAGAACCAGATTTACCAGAGTAATCTTATAGTCAAGGACCTGGGATTACAAGTTCAGGATACGGAAGCCTCCATAGATAAGACTTCCATAAAAATCAGCGACGTAGAAGACCATCTGGTTAACATCTTGAGAACGGTTCATGAAGAAGACCAAAAATCTGTTATGGAGATTCTGCTGGCGGAAGATAATTTCTCAGATTTCTTCAGCGACCTTATGTCTCTAGAGGTTCTGGGTGCCAGGAATCAGGAACTTCTGGACAATATCAAGGAATTAAAATCCTACCTGGAGGATCAGAAAAATTCTCTCGATGGAGAAAAGGAGGATCTGGAGAGACAGGTGCTCATTCAGAGGCTGCAGCAGCAGGAGGGAGAACAGGTCAAACAGGAAAAGCAATATCTTCTAGCTAAGGTTCAGGGAGAAAAAGCGGCTTATGAAGAATATCTGGCAGAAGTTAACGCTAACGCTCAGGAAATCAGAAAGAGAATATTCAGACTGGCTCAGATTCCGGAATCAGAGGCTCCTACCTTGGAAGAGGCCTATGCTTTGGCTAAATACGTGGAAGGAGTAACTGGAGTACGTCCTGCTTTTCTTATGGGATTGCTGCAGGTGGAATCCAGGATAGGACAGAATGTAGGACAGTGTAATTGTTCCTACTGTCAGTATCCTGGCATATCATGGAAAACTGTTATGTCCAAGACTCAATGGCCCTCTTTTCTAAAAGTTACTGCTGAATTGGGTATGGATGAGGATAATGTACCCGTATCCTGCTGGGTAGGGAATGGGAAGGTGCAAATGGGAGGAGCTATGGGTCCCGCCCAATTTATGCCCAGTACCTGGTTGGACTTGGGATACAAGGGCAGGATAGAGGCGATTACAGGCAATAAGCCTGCCAACCCCTGGAGGATTCAAGACGCTTTTCTGGCCGCCGGTCTTTATCTTTCCGATTGGGGAGCGGATTCTCAGAAGATGTATGACGAAATAGGAGCAGCTACCGCCTATCTCTGCGGAACCAGCAGTATGACTTCCCGATGTATCCAAGCAGGAGGAAAAGCTTATGTCTACGGATGGACGGACAGCTCAGGCCAGCATCATGAAGGCATTATGGATTATGCCGCTGAGTTCCAGGATTATATTGACAGTGGAGTTTTCGATTAAAAAAGCATAGGATTTAACCTATGCTTTGCTTTTCCATGGAGGGGTTTTTACCTCATTTTTTTATTTAGGGTTTCCACTATCTTTCCCAAATCGCCGTCCAGGATTTTTTCTATTTTATACCAACTTTTTTTAATTCTATGGTCGGTTATTCTATCCTGGGGAAAGTTGTAGGTTCTTATTTTTTCTTCCCTTCCTCCACCTCCTATTTGGGACCTTCTTTCGCTGCTCAAAGACTGCATTTTCTTCCTCTCTTTTTCCTCAAGGATTTTGGCTGACAGCAGGGTCATGGCATTTTCCTTGTTTTGCAACTGATTTCTTTCACTCTGAGAGCTTACTACTATGCCGGTAGGGATATGGGTAATCCTAACAGCGGTTTCCTTCTTATTGACATACTGTCCTCCGGGACCAGAGGCCCTGAAATAATCAATTCTAAGCTCTTCCGGCCTGATTTTTACATCAACGTCGTCCGGCTTGGGCAGGACCGCTACGGTAGCCGTGGAGGTATGAATGCGTCCTGACTTTTCTGTCTCAGGTATTCTCTGCACTCTGTGGACTCCTCCTTCATACTTGAGTTCTGAATAGGCGTCTCCGCTTTTCAGCTCGAAGGCCACATACTTTAAACCGCCTAAATCAGTGGGATGTGAATCCAGTAATTTCTGCTTCCAGCCTTTATACTGTGCATATTTGCAGTACATCTTAAAGAGGCTGGCTGCGAACAGCGCGGCTTCTTCTCCTCCGGCTCCGGCTCTGATTTCTATTATTACCGACTGCATAACAATTTCAAAAGCCTCTTAATAGGCATTAAATTAATGTTTTTATAGAGGGATTAACTAAGCTTGCTTCTTATTTTTTTTACCTTTCTTCTTTTTAGTTTTGGTTTCCACTTTCTTCTCCAACCTTCTCCTGAATTTCTGAACCTGGCCTACGGTATCGATAATTTTTTCTTTACCGGTGTAGAAAGGATGACATGCAGAGCAGATTTCAGTTTCAATATATTCTTTTGTGGAGCTGGCGGTAAAAGTATTGCCGCAGGCACACTTCACCTTGGTATCGGCGTGGTATTTAGGATGAATTTCTTTTTTCATAAGTCTCTAAAATATCAGTTTTTATGAATATTATATGTTATCAGATATTATTTAAAAAGCAAGGCTGAGGACTCTTTAGACAGGACTTTTCCTCCTTTTGGTCGCCAGTCTTGAAAAATATCTTTATATGATATACTATATAAAATTAGTTTATTATGAGCGAAAAAGAAATAAAATTAAGAATACCTGACCTGAGCATCGAAGAGATGGCTCAGGCCGGTCTTCACTTTGGACACAAGACTTCAAAGATCCATCCTAAGATGGAGCCGTATTTATACGGTGTTAGAAATGCCATTAATATTCTGGACCTTGATAAGACAAAGGAGAAGTTGGAGGCTGCTTTAAAGTTCTTATGGCAGACCGTTTCACAAGGGAAGGTTCTGCTGGTAGTGGGTACCAAGGTTCAAGCCAAGACAATGGTCAAGGATTTTGCCGAACAGTGCGGTTTCCCTTACGTTAATGAAAGGTGGATTGGCGGCACTTTCACTAATTTCGAGGTGATCAGGAAGAGGATAGATTATTTCAAAGACCTGCAGGTAAAAAAAGACAAGGGAGAGCTTGAAAAATATACCAAGAAGGAACAGGCAAAGATGAGCCAGGAGCTAAAAGACTTCAACGGGAAATTCGGAGGGCTTAAGGATATGGAAAAACTTCCTGATGTAATTTTCGTCCTCAGTATGAGAAAGGACGATTTAGCGGTAAAGGAAGCAAAGGAAAAAAGCATTCCCATTATCGGTGTTGCTGATACCGATACCAATCCTGTTCTGGCGGACTACCTTATTCCTGCTAACGATGATGCGGTGAGTGCGGTAAGATACATCTTGGAGAAGGCAAAAGAAACTGCCCTTAATGCTCTGGAAGAAAATAAAAATATAAGAAAAGAAGAAGCGCAGAAACAAAAAGAAAAAGAGGAAGGTGCCACTGACAGCAAGGAAAAATAAAGCTAATATAATACTAAATATTTTTAAGTTATTATGGTGTCCATAGGTAAAATAAAAGAACTGCGTGACAAAACGGAGGTCTCTATTATGGAATGCCGGAAGGCTTTGGAGTCTGCTGGTGGTGACATGGAGAAGGCCAGGAAGATCTTGGAAGAACAGGGGCAAAAATTAGCCGCCAAAAGAGCCAGCCGCACAACTAGCGAGGGAATCATCGACAGTTATATACATTCCGGAGGCAAGGTGGGAGTCCTGATAGAACTGCACTGCGAATCCGATTTTGTAGCCCGTTCGGAAGACTTTAAAAATCTGGCTCATGAACTTTGTCTTCAGATAGCTGCCATGCCTTCGGAAGACGAAGTACTGGAACAGCCCTGGATAAAAGACCAATCCAAAAGCATCAAGGATTTAATCACAGAATATATCTCAAAGTTCGGAGAAAACATTACTTTAGAAGCTTTCACAAGATATGAGCTATGATGCCTTAGCTTTCATTGTTTTTTTAGGAAGCTCTTTAGGATTAGGAGGGATTGTTTTGAGAAAGATGCCTTCTGTTGCCGCTCTTCCTGAAGAGGCAGTCAAGGAGAGGATTCCGGGACTTACCCTTCACGAAAGGATAAGCGGCATCAACCCTTGGAAAGGATTTTCTTCCAGTTTATTTCTGGAAAAAGCTTTAAAGAAGATCAGAATCTTATCTTTAAAGACAGACTATAAGACTTTTTCCTGGCTGCAGAAGATTAAGGAAAATAATCAGAAGAAGAAGATAGAGGAAGACGAGGGTTATTGGGATGAAGTAAAAAGAGCTACCAGGAAATAACCGCCACCTTAGCTCAGTTGGTTAGAGCAAAGGTTTTGTAAACCTTAGGTCCGCGGTTCGAATCCGCGAGGTGGCTTATTTTTTTTGATATCAGCATTGACAGAAGACGAAAGATTTTATAGAATACAACTTGCAGAAGAACGTTAAAACTAAAGAGTCTTTTTAAGTTGTCCCGATTACGTCAAATTAGAAAATGAGTTTTACTCATATCTAATTTTGTTCATTCTGAGGATTTGATCCTGGTCCAGGATGAACGCTGGCGGCGTGGATAAGGCATGCAAGTCGATCGAGTCCACTTCGGTGGACTAGAGGCAAACGGGTTAGTAACACGTGGGTAACATACCGCTTAGACTGGTACAACTCGTCGAAAGACGGGCTAATACCAGATGGTCCCCTTGAAATACACGTTTTTAGGGGTAAAGGTTTCGCAAGATTCTACTAAGCGAATGGCCTGCGGCCTATCAGCTAGTTGGTAAGATAAAAGCTTACCAAGGCTATGACGGGTAGGCGGGGTGAGAGCTTGACCGCCAACAATGGCACTGAGACACGGGCCATACTCCTACGGGAGGCAGCAGTCGAGAATATTGGTCAATGGGGGAAACCCTGAACCAGCGACGCCGCGTGCAGGAAGAATGCCTTCGGGTTGTAAACTGCTTTTCTGGAGGAAGAACCCGCCTTCGGGCGAGGTGACGGTACTCCAGGAATAAGGGGATGCAAATTCTGTGCCAGCAGCCGCGGTAAGACAGAATCCCCAAGCGTTATCCGGATTTATTGGGCGTAAAGGGTCCGTAGGCGGTTTGATAAGTCTAATGTTAAAGACCTTGAGCTTAACTTAAGGAAAGCATTAGAGACTGTCAGACTAGAGGGCGTTAGAGGTTGACGGAACGCTCGGTGTAGGGGTGATATCCGTTGATATCGAGCGGAACACCAAATGCGAAGGCAGTCAACTGGGGCGACCCTGACGCTGAGGGACGAAAGCATGGGGATCAAAGAGGATTAGATACCCTCGTAGTCCATGCCCTAAACGATGGACACTGGCTATCTGTAGTGTCGACCCTACAGGTGGCGAAGCTAACGCGTTAAGTGTCCCGCCTGGGAATTACGGCCGCAAGGCTAAAACTCAAAGGAATAGACGGGGACTCACACAAGCGGTGGATCATGTGGCTTAATTCGACAACAAACGAGGAACCTCACCAGGACTTGACATACTAGTGAACATCTGCCGAAAGGTAGATCTACCCACAAGGACACTAGTACAGGTGCTGCATGGTTGTCGTCAGCAGGTGTCTTGAGATGCTCCCTTAAATGGGGAAACCTGCGTAACCCTTTCCCTATGTTTTATGTGTCATGGGGGACTGCCGTAGACAATACGGAGGAAGGTGAGGATGACGTCAAATCAGCATGGCCCTTTGATGTCCTGGGCTGCACACATGATACAATGGTCAGGACAACGGGCTGCGAAGGAGAAATCTGGAGCTAATCCCTTAAACCTGATCTTAGTCCGGATTGAGGTCTGCAACTCGACCTTATGAAGCTGGAATCGCTAGTAATCGCCAATCAGCTATGTGGCGATGAATACGTCCCTGGGTCTTGTACTCACCGCCCGTCACGCCAAGCGAGCTGAAGACAGCTGAAGTCCGTGTTTATCACGGCCTAAGCTGGAGTCAGTGAGAAGGGCGAAGTCGTAACAAGGCACGGGTAGCGGAAGCTGTCCGTGGATCATCACATTTTATTTTTTGGTTGACTGGAGTTAAAGTCGTAAATTTGGATTTTAACACCAAGGGTGTTAATCTTTGTACCCGAAAGGAAGATTACTTTCTTCGGGGCAACTTAAAGAGACTCTACCAGACAAAAACTCCCTAAAAGGGGAGTTTTTGTTTGATCTCTCGGAGATGGATTATATCCGTACTAGTTGAAACTGGATAGTCTTTTACCCAAAATGTCCCTTGTTTCTATCTTGGTATTTAAGAATTAAAACAATTATAGTCAGCCACAGACTTAACTGAAGAGCATAATTGACTGTAAAGAAAACGTCGTTGATAACGATTGCCCTAATCAACATTAATAAATTGCCAGCTGCTATCAATAAAGACATCCATAAACTAATATCACGGGCCGTTTTATTTTTGAGTAGCTTAATAATCTGCGGAAGCGCCGAGATGATAAAAATGACGATTGCGACCGAGGAAAGGATATCTAAATGATCCATAGTTCGCATATTCTAATATGCTTTCTTATTCCTTAGGATGGATTTGGTGGACCCGAGCGGATTTGCCTTGTACCATAACAAAGTTCGGTACAGGGTCTTCGGCCGCTAAAACGGCCTTCGAAACCTTATTGGTTGTGGACCGTACCAGACTTGAACTGGTAACCTCCTCAATGCAAGTGAGGCGCTCTGCCATTGAGCTAACGGCCCTTACGGCCAACTGCCTGCCCCGTACCAAACCGCGGGCTTCGGTTCGGGGAGCTACGGGCCCTCTTCAGTTTATGAGTTGATGAGTATAAACACGATGAACCATCGCTGTGCGCTGTTTCTTGAAAATATTGGTGGGCGCAGAAGGAGTCCCTCCTTCGCCAAGGGCTTCGGACGGGCACAGCTAACCTTCCACCTCTTCTTTATGAGCCATCGTCACACTCTGTCTCTAATCAAATATTGGTGGGCGCAGAAGGAGTCGAACCTTCCACCTCTTCTTTATCAGAGAAGCGTTCTACCGCTGAACTATGCGCCCACAAATATTTAATTAACATTGAAACGTTCTACCGCTGTCTTGCCCTGAGGACGTTCGGCTGAGCTCAGTCGAAGCCCCTGTTGAAAGAAACTATGTGCCTTTCTTTAAGGACAAAAACCCTTTTCTCTACGGGATCATAAAACGAAGATGCTTTTCCCTGAGCAATGATTTCAAGGCTTAATTTTCTAAATAATCCTTCCCATTCTACACGTTTTTTAAAGGAGGTATGGCTCTTATTGCCGAAAAAGTTGTCGAATGAAAAGCCGTGAATGCGGCAGAAAATGCTAGATAGAATTCCTTCCGGCAAATCCTCAAATATTATTATTTTTCCCTTGGCTACCCTTACCGCTTCCTTCAGTAAAGCTTCCGGGTCTTCCGCATGATGTAGAACATAAGCTATCAAAACTTCATCAAACTCTTTATCGGAAAATGGCAGCGTTTTTCCGTTCGTCATTTTAAAAGGGATGGGAAATATCCTCCGGTCAACCACATCAGCCCCTATAACGTCCGCCTGGAAATAGTCTTTCAGGGTCTGAGATATAATAGCAGAACCGCATCCCAAATCAAGCACTCTATCGCCCTTTTTAATAAAAGGAGAACAAATCCTACACATTTCTAGCGCCGCTCTTTTATATATTGGTGTGAGAAGGCGGTACCACATCGTCTTTCCTATTTTTTGCCTTTGCTTAAGCTGGCTGATACCAAACAGGGAATCAATTTTTTCAGTGAAGAGGTCTTGATTTTCAAAGAAAGCTTATAGTCTCCGGAATTAATAATAATTTCCTTATTTTTCAAAAGAGAATTATTGATGAAAGTCGGATAACCAAAAAGATTTCCGAACGGAGGAACCACTCCTAATTTTATACCCTTAAACTTCTCCTTGAGGGTTTTTTGGGAAGCGAAAGTTATCTTTTTAACAGGTTTACCATTTTCTTTTTTTCTCGCTGCATTAACTGCTTTCTTAAGCTTGACTTCGTCTAACTTTTTATCTGCCGGCAGGGAGACTACAATTATCTGCCTATCTGCTTTCATCACCAGGGTCTTGGCAACAAGATTAGGTTTTATTTTAAGACTCTCTGCTTTGTTAAAGGCCGTGTAAGCCTTCTTATGCTCAACTATCTTATAAGCTGTTTTATTCTTCTCGAGGAAATTTAGTACTTTTTTAGGGATCGGCATAATAGGATTATTTTAAGTTAATTTCAGTGAGTTGGCAACCCTTCTCCGTTCTTCGAACTACGGAGAGGCAAGGCCCTCCTTCGCGTAAGTATAGGAGCAGCTTTTTCCAGTTGACGGGTAAAAAAGGGGTTTTAGTAGGATTTTATAATGTGTTATAATAATAAGAGACGATAAAAGGTCGCAAGATAATTTAAAACAAAAATAGACTATGTTAGGAGACTGGTCCAAAATTACCATAGAAGCCTTACAGCAAACTTGGCAGGGTTTCATATTATTTCTGCCAATCCTTATTTTATCCTTACTGGTTTTTATAATAGGATGGTTCATTGCTACCGGCTTAGGGAGATTGATAGCGGAAGTATTGAAGCGCTTGAAATTTAATCAAATTTTTGAGAAGACCGGATGGAAAGACGCCCTGGAAAAGGCGGACTTTAAGGTTAATGCATCAGAGTTTATAGGAGGTGTGGTCAAATGGATATTGGTCATCGTTTTTCTGCTGGCTTCAGTGGAAATATTAGGCTTTAATCAGTTTGCCTCTTTTCTCGCCGACATTATTGCTTGGCTGCCCAATCTGGTGGTGGCAATAGCCATTTTCGTGGTGGCTATAATTCTGACGGATATTCTGGAAAAGGTATTTAAGGCAGGAGTGCAAAAGATGGACATCGGATATACGGGATTTCTGGGAACAGCCATAAGATGGGCTATCTATATTTTCGCGGGTTTGGCCATCCTGCTTCAGTTGGGAGTAACGCCTACCATTATAGACACCCTGATTAAGGGTTTTGTGGGCATGGTGGCATTAGCCTTAGGTTTGGCCTTTGGCTTAGGAGGAAAGGAGACAGCAGCTAAGATTCTCGAAGACCTGAGGAAAAAGATTTCCTAGTTTATAAAACCCCGCAGAGTTCCTTCACGGAGCAGGGATGCGGGGTTTTATCATAATTTAAACCCTTGACAAGCTGTTCTATTCTGATAAAATGGGTGCAGTTATGCAGCAAGATAATAGATTAATTGCGAAAACTAAAACAAGAAGCGTGTAGGTCCTAAAGGATTTAGTTTCTGACACGAACCGCTTCTTGAAGGCGGTTTTTTAATTTCTCGGGCAGGACAGAACGGTAAGTACACTAAAATTTAAAAAATGTAGAGTAAAGGGTCTAATTGTTAGCAAATTATTTTTGCTTTATAAAATTTTGGAGGGCAAGAAACCCTACGGCAGATGGTGGATGCCTTGGGAGGTTGAGGCGATGAAGGACGTGGCGTGCCTGCGATAAGCCTCGGGGAGGTGGTTAGCAACCTTTGATCCGGGGATGTCCGAATGGGGAAACCCAGCGCGATTTAAAAATCGCGTTGTCCTATATTGTAAAATACGGGACGCAAACCCGCTGAAGTGAAACATCTCAGTAAGCGGAGGAAAAAAAATAATTCCCTTAGTAGCGGCGAGCGAAGAGGGAGAAGCCCAGAGCTATCTAGCAGCTTTTAAAGCTGATTGGATGGCAGTTGTAAGTGAGATACGTTCCAGAGCGCAAGCTTTGGACAGAGAGCTATAAATTGTGAGTTGGTTAGCCGAAGTACCCTGGAAAGGGACGCCAAAGACGGTAACAGCCCGGTAGACGAAAATCGTCACATGCTCTGAGTATCTTTACTTGAGTACCGCTCGGGGATGAGACCCCTGCGGGAAGCAGGCTAAACTACTAGCCAAGGCTAAATACTTAACCTCACCGATAGTGTACAAGTACCGCGAGGGAAAGGTGAAAAGCAGGGAGGAGATCCCGGTGAAATAGAACCTGAAACCATCTGCTAACAAGAAGTCGGAGCCCGCCCTAGGCGGGTGACGGCGTACCTTTTGGAGCAGGCACCAACGAGTTTGTTCACTCTCTTTGGTCTAAGTCCTTATGGGACGGAGGCGTAGAGAAATCAAGTGTGAATAGCGCGCTTCGTTCCTCCTAACGGTGGAGCGAAAGAGAGAGTGTTCGAGACCCGAAGCCAGGCGAGCTTGCCATGGCCAGGGTGAATCTCGTCGAAAGACGAGAGGAAGCCCGAACCCGTGAACCGTGCAAAATTCTGGGATGAGCTGTGGTAAGAGGCGAAACGCTAATCGAGCTTGGTAATAGCTGGTTCTCCTCGAAATAGTTTTAGGGCTAGCCTGGAGAAGTAGATTACGGAGGTAGAGCACTGGAAGAGATATTGTGGCGCAAGCTAGGTATCCCTACCAAACTCCGAATTCCGTTTTTGTAATCTCCAGAGTCAGAACTTGGGCGATAATGTCCAAGATCAAGAGGGAAACAACCCAGACCTTCATCTAAGGTCCCAAAATCTGAACTAAGTGAGAAAGGAGGTGGAATTCCTCAGATAGTTAGGAGGTGAGCTTAGAAGCAGCTATCCTTCAAAAAGTGCGTAACAGCTTACTAACTAAGGAATTCTGCGCCGAAGATGTATCGGGACTAAAGTTCAGTACCGAAGATAAGGCTCCGCGCTTTTAGCGCGGGGGGTAGAGGAGCGTTCCCAGGGCGTTGAAGGCGAACTGTAAGGTTCGTTGGAGCGCTGGGAAGTGAGAATGTTGGTATGAGTAACCGCAATCAGGGTTAAATCCCCTGACACCGAAAACCCAAGGTTTCCTTGGCAATGACAATCACCCAAGGGTTAGGCGGTCCTAAGGGAAAGCCAAATGGCGTACCCGATGGACAGTCGGTTAATATTCCGACCCATTCGTTAGATAAATTCAAGACGACGAAGAGTAGTATCCCGGGCGCATTATTGGATTTGCGTTTACAGCAGAAGATTTTTCAACTGCTGTGAAAATTTCTTTTTTCGGAAAGAGAAATTCGGGCGAGCACTTTTCCCGGAAAAATCTTGATTATATTATCTGACGGATTCCGTACCGCAAACCGACACAGGTGGGTTGGTGTAAGCGTACTAAGGTGAACGGGTGAAACCTCGTTAAGGAACTCGGCAAAAAAGTGGTCGTAACTTCGGAAGATGGCCTCCCTGTGCCGCAAGACACAGGGCGCAGCAAACGTACCTTTAGCGACTGTTTATCTAAAACACAGGTCCCTGCTAACTTGTAAAAGGAAGTATAGGGGCTGACGCCTGACCAGTGCTGGAACGTTAAGCTTTACTGTTATATTGTGTTTATCATAGTGTAGCTGATAGAGTTAAGCTTCCAGTGAACGTCCGCGGTAACTATAACCGTGTTAAAGTAGCGTAACCCCTTGTCGGGTAAGTTCCGACCCGCATGAAAGGCGCAACGACTGAAGGACTGTCTCAACGAGGAGCCCGGTGAAAATACAGTAAGGGTGAAGATGCCCTTTACCTGCAGCTAGACGAGAAGACCCCGGGAGCTTTACTGTAATCAGATATTGGATTTTGGTCTTGGATGCGTAGCGTAGAAGGGAGACTTTGATGTTCCGTTTCCGGACGGGATGGAGTCGCCAATGAAACACCTTCCTTTCAAAGCCTTTGTCCTAATCCGCCGTTCGGCGGAGACAGTGTTTGGTGGGCAGTTTAAGTGGGGCACTTGCCTCCTAAAAGGTAACGGAGGCGTTTAAAGGTCGGCTAAGTACGGATGGAAATCGTACGTATCGGGCAAAGCCATAAGCCGGCTTTACAGTGAGCGAGATGTCGCGAACTGTTGGGAAACCAGAACTTAGTGAACCGACGGTTGGTCGTAGGACCGCCGAAGATCATCAGACAAAAGTTACCCCGGGGATAACAGGCTAGTCGGGCCCGCGAGTCCATATCAACGGCCCGGTTCGGCACCTCGATGTCGGCTCATCACATCCTGGAGGCGGAGAAGCTTCCAAGGGTCGGTCTGTTCGCCCGTTAAAGTGGTTCGTGAGCTGGGTTCAGAACGTCGTAAGACAGTTCGGTCTCTCTCTACTGCAGGCGCGTGAGTCTTGAGGGGATTTGATCTTAGTACGAGAGGACCAGATTGAACCAACCTCTAGTGTACCAGTTGTTCCGCCAGGAGCACCGCTGGGTAGCTACGTTGGGAAAGGATAAGTGCTGAAAGCATCTAAGCACGAAACCTACCCCAAGATTAGGACTCAAAGATTCCTCAGAGATCATGAGGTAGATAGGCTGCAGGTGTAAGTAGGGTAACCTATTAAGCCGAGCAGTACTAATAAATCGTATTTCTTTGCCCTCCAATATTTTGTGAAGCAACAATAAGCATAAAACCGCAGTTTCATAATCATATTTAGCTCTTGGGGGCTATACTGGCATTGTTCCACCTGTTCCCATCCCGAACACAGAAGTGAAATATGCCAAGGCCGATGATAGTGGGTTTCCCGCGAAAGTAGGTAGCTCCCGTGAGGTGAATATGATTATTTTTTTTGGCGCAGGGTTTTATCGTACTCATGTTCAGCCTTTTTATCCAGAAATCACTATTTTTAAATTTGAACATCTTTAAGCTATAATGGACTAATGGAATTCAGGAGTAAAAAACCCTTTATTAACAAAGATGAAGGAATGAAGTCTTTCCTGTCCGGCGTTTCAAGATTCAAGAGCTTAAGATGGGGTACAGTACTCCTGATAGTCGTATCTCTGTTTTTACTGAACCTTACCCCTCTCTCAGGGGGAATAAAGGACTTTCTTTATTCTTTATCCGCTCCTCTTCAGGAGCGTCTTTGGGGAACGGGAAGCGCTCTGTCAGGTTTTTTTGAGATATTTTACAGAGTAGAAGAAGTAGAAAAAGAGAACGAAGCTCTGAGAAAGGAGAATGAAAATCTGCTCTCTGAGAAGATGCAATTGGAGCGGTACGGGCAGGAGAACGTTTCATTGAGAAGAGCTTTGGATTTGGAACTCCAGAAGGATTTTACGCTTATTTCCGCCAATCCCACGGGGAAGGATATTTTCAGCGATTATCTTATTATCAATAAAGGTTCTGCCGACGGTATGGTTTTTGATGCCCCTGTTATTACCGAAGAAAAAGTACTGGTCGGCAAAGTAGTTGAAGTCTATGAACACAGCGCTCGGGTTCAGCTGTTGACAGCCAAGGGCAGTTCTTTTGACGTTGATATCTTAGACGGAGAAACTTACGGATTGGCCGAAGGCCAGGGCAATTTCCAACTTCTGCTTAAGCTTGTTCCCAGAGACAAGGAAATAGGAGGGGGTGATAAGGTTTTTACGTCGCTCTTGGGAGGTAATTTTCCTCAAGGTCTGCTAGTGGGGGAAATCAGAGACATTAAGAAAGCCGATGTTACTTCCTTCCAGGAGGCCGATATTATTCCTGCCTTTGAAGTAAACTCTCTGCAATATCTTTTTATCATTACTAATTTCAGGTAATTCCATGCCGGAGATAATCAAAAAAATCATAGGGATTTCCTTTCTTTTCTACACTCTCACTGTTATCCAATCCAGTTTTTTGGTTCATTTCATTTACTGCCTCCCGAGTTTAGTTTTGGTTAGCGTATTAATTATTAATCTTAAAGAAGAACAAAAAGAAAATTTTGGGCTGGCCTCCGGCTTAATAGGAGGATTTTTTCTGGACATATACTCTGATAAATGCATCGGCTATTATGTCGTTATGTTTTTTATAATGGGCCTTTTTTTAAAGTTAGTAATTAAAAGAATATTGAGATAAAAAGACGTGGACGACTTTATAAGAAAAAGAAGGGTAAGGCGTTTCACCAGTGAAGTAGAGCCTCACGAAGTTCTCATGGATAAACTGGCGAGGAAAAGAGATCGGGAATGGGGCATACCCGAACAGAAGATGGAAACGCCTTTAGTTAAAAGAATCCTTAATAAATTCCTAATTTTTTCGTTCCTGCTGGTACTCTTCCTTTTGGCGAGGACTTTTCAGCTCCAGGTCTTGAAGGGGGAGGATTTTTTAGCTATGGCTCATGAGAACCAGTATATTTTTCACATGATTCAGACAGAGAGGGGAGTTATCTACGACAGAAATTTTAAACAGCTGGTTTTCAATCTTCCCAATTTTGATCTCAAGTGTAATAAAGAC
>Ga0315536_1000028_pt1 | contig 59075 bp, 42 predicted proteins | sample SalMarSW160230MG_FD_203093 | JGI IMG/M metagenome (GOLD analysis project Ga0315536, IMG submission 203093) | Salt marsh sediment microbial communities from the Plum Island Ecosystem LTER, Massachusetts, United States - Salt Marsh Sediment SW1602-30 ...
CCCCCGTCGTCGGTGTGCCAGACGCTCGCCTCCCAGTTGTCCTCATCACCTACGAAGTCCCAGTGCGTCGGTCGAACGGCTGTGATCCACCCATGCTCGTCATCGGGAAACGAGACGGCCCGCAGGCCATCTGTCGTGGCGATGGTCTGACGGGTCCAGGAGCCACCACCGTTCGAGGTGTGCAGGATGAGCCCACCCCCACCCACTGCCCAGCCGTTGTTCTGTCCGACGAAGACCACTGCGTTGAGGCCGGCAGTCTGGCCGACGGCGTGTTCACTCCAGCTCGCGCCGCCGTCATCGGTCTTGAGAAGCGTCGTCACGTACTGCTTCTCCGCCGGATCCCAGTGTGCCTCACCCACCGCCCAACCCGTAGTCGAGCTCAGCATGTCCACGTCGCGCAGGTAGTACGAAACCTCCTCGAACTGCCTGGTCACCGTGAGCGCTCCAGCCGGCTGCAGCTCCGGCATGAAGACCGGATCTCCGGTCCGATTGTCGATGACCGAGGCGTAGGCGAAGAAGGCCCCCGCCGATGTGTTGGTGGTGAGCACGGCGTAGCCGTCCTCAACGGCGGCCGAGGTCACCGTACGGAAGACCCGATCGAGCTGCCGGAACTCCAGCGGCCGCAAGGCCGTACGGCTGGAGGGAACTCTCCCCAGCAGGGCCCCTGAGCCGTCGTACAGATCGACGGCAATCTGCAGTGGCGCCGCGGTGGCGTTGACGATGCCGATGTTGGTCCGGAAGCCGGTGCTCGACGCGGTGCTTTCCCGCAGCTGGATCAGGCGCACCGCCACGCCGGCCGGGATCGCCGCCGCTGTGGCTCGGCCCGGCACGAGCTGACCATAGGTGCCGTCCGCGGTTTCGTTGTAGGTCCGACTGCTCAGCTGAAGAGGACAGCCCGACGGGGTCACCCTGAGAGCGGCTGCGCCGGAGAACGCGAACATCGACGCCAACACGTCTTTGTAGCGGACGGCCAGTCCGGGGTCGAGCTGGAAGCTCCTGGAATCCGGCAACGAGTTGTCCTGGTCCCGAGCGAGCAGCTCGATCGTGTAGGCGCACTGGGCGGGCCCAGGGTTGAGGAGCTCGAGATCCGTCCGCCAGCTCGTGCCGCCGGCACCAGTGACGTGTGCCGCGGCCGGAATCACCAGGCTGCCACCCGCAGGCGTTCGCAGGGCGGGCAGGAAAACCGGATCGCCGGTGCGATTATCGATCACCGAGGCGTAGGCAAGAAAACGCTCCGACCCTCCCGTGAACTGTGCCTCCACCACGGCGTAGCCATCGGAAACCTCCTGAGAAGTCACCCTCCGGAAAATCTTGTCGAGCTGCTCGAACTCGTAGGGATCGAGCCAGGTGGTCACGGTCCCCAGCTCGGTGCCGCCCGAGTCAAACAGCCGCACCTTCATGAGGAGGGTCCCTTCGCTCAGATTCAGCAGGCCGATATTGGTCCGGAAGCCTTGTGTTTCCGAGGTGCTTTGCGAGAGCTGGATCAGATATGCCGGATCTTGACGCGTGAACGCCTCACTCTCGGCAAAGGCCGGCACGAGCTGGCCGTAGGTCCCCTGCGGCTGGTCGTTGAAGGTCCTGCTGGTCACCAGCGGATCGCCGCCACTCGTGGTCAGCCGGAGGGCTGCCGCCCCGGAGAAGGAGAACAGGCTCTGAAGGACGTCATCATAGCGCGCACTCCTCCCCGCACCCACGCTGATCGTCGTACTCCTTGGGCTCGAGTTGTCATGATCGCGTTCAAGCAGTGCAACCGTGATGGAGACATCACTGACGCCCGGGTTGTGGAGTTCAAGGTCGGTGCGCCAGTTCGTGCCGACCGCTCCCGAAAGGTGGGCGCTGGCCGGTATATAGAGCGTGCTCCCTGCTGCCAGGCGCACCGCCGCGGCGGAAGCCGCTGTTTGCCCTTGGCTCCCATCCGGACGAATACGCTGAGTCGTTGGATCGAACCCGTAGGCCTTCGTTGCAGCGAATGCCTGGACCACCGCCAGCATCAGCAGCAGCGCCACCTCGACCACACTCAAGCACGATCGGCAAAGATGAGCCATCTCGCACCTCCGGCCACCACCTCAGCAAGAGGAGTGCCACATGGCCGGCGGATCACAACTTCCAGTCTTTCAGGATGATCCAACACCGGGTCCCGGAGGAAGCGTCCTTCTGCATAGCCACAGCCAGGTCCCGAGATACCCTCACGGGTATCGGGACGGTCGGCCGCCCCCTATGTCGGATCAGTCTCCGGAACCGTTCAGGCGCGCCATGAGCTCTGCAATACAACCGCAGACCACGCCTTCCGTGGGACGACCCTCCGGGTTCTTGGCCATCATGCTGAGGATCAGCTGATCGAGCTCGGGACCGATCTCCGGCCGGTAGCGGATCGGCGCCACCGGCTCGACGTCGAGGATCTGCTTGATCACCTCTACCGGCGTATTGCCGGGGAACGCTTGCCGCCTGGTGAGGAGCTCGTAGCCGATGACGCCGAGGGCGTACAGGTCGCTGGCGGGAGAAGACCTCTGCTCGGTGATCAGCTCCGGTGCGAGGTAGCCGATCGTGCCCACCAGCATCCCGGTCTGCGTGAGCCGCGTCAGCGACTGCGTGCGGGCGAGCCCGAAGTCGAGGAGCTTGACAAAGCGCACGTCACCATCCCGCTGGACCAGAAACACGTTTTCCGGCTTGAGGTCGCGGTGGAGGATCCCCTTGTCGTGCAGGCGCGAGACGGTATCGATGAGCTGGCCCAAGATGTACAGCGCATCGGCCACCGGGACCAACCGCGGCTCGGAAATGAGCTCGGCAAGCGACCGCCCGTCGAGGAGCTCCATCGCCATGAACAGGCGGCCGTCGTGCTCTCCTCTTTCGTGAACCCGGACGACATGTGGGTCATCAAGCTGGTCGATGACGGCAGCCTCGTGGAGGAACCGTCGGCGCACGGTTTCGTCTGCAGCCAGCTCATCCCGAATCACCTTGAGCGCGAACCGGCGCGAGCCATCTGCGACATCCTGGGCAAGGTAGACGACCCCCATGCCACCGCTGGCGATGCGGTCTAGGATCCGGTAGTGCCCGATGTGGCTGCTCCGCCTCCAGAAACCGAGAAGTGAACGGTACCTGTAGCCCAACCAGCCCAAGACCAGGAGCGCCACGCCGAGCCCGGCGAACATGAGGTTGGCGCGCAGCCTGGCGCGGCTCGACAGCAGGCGCTCGAGCTCGTTCTCTTTGGCCAAGAGATCGATCTCCCGCTGCTTCTTCTCGGCCTGGAACCGAGCCTCGAGCTCTTGCACGCGACGGTTGGAGCGCTCGTTGAGCTTGGTCTCGCGGGCCGTTGCGGCCTTCTTGTACGCCCTGAGCGCTCCACGGTAGTCACCGAGGCCCACTCGGATTCGAGACAGAATGCCGCCAGCCTCGCTGAGTCGGTCCGGGTCGGTGATCTCCTCCGCGAGGCGAACGGCGCGCTCGAGGTAGGGCAGCGCCTCTCGACTCCTGCCCATCCCGTCGAGCGTCTCGCCAATGTTCTGCGAGGCGCGGGCGATTCCGTCCTTAACGGCCAAGCGCTCCCACACGGTCAGCGCCTGCCGGTGAAAGGAGAGCGCGGTGGCGAGCTGACCCCGGTTCCGGTTGACGACTCCGAGGTTGTCCAGAGCAGCCGCAATGTCCCACTGGCTCGCTTGCTCCCTGGCCAAGGCGAGCGCCGCGCGGTACTCCGCCTCTGCCTCGGAATACCGTTTCTGGAGCTGGTAGATATTGCCGATGTTGCCGTGGGCACCGCCCACCCCCGAGCCGTTGCCGATTCTCTGGTAGAGCTCCATCGCGCGCCGAAAGTACTTCAGTGCATGGTCGAGCTGCCCCATATCCTGGAAGATGTTGCCGATGTTGGCCGAAGAGGCAGCAACACCCAGGTCATTGCCGGCCGCCTCGTCCATCTTGAGTGAGGCCAGCAGCTTCTCGAGCGCCCCATCGTAGTCGCCCATCTGGTACAGAGCGATCCCGATGTTGTTCAAGGCCTTGGAAACCCCGCGCTGATTCCCGAGCTTGGTCTCAATCTCGAGCTCTTCGGAGTGGATCTCGTACGCCTTGGCGAAGTCGCCGCGGTCGTAATGAACGTTGGCGAGATTGCCGAGGGTTCGGGCGACGCCCTTCGAGTTTCCCAGCTCCCGGTCGATGGCGAGGCTGCGCTCGTAGAGCTTGAGGGCTTGGTCGTAGTCGCCCATCATGCGGTGGCAGACGCCCATCACGTTGAGTGAGCTCGCCATCCCCTTGCGGTTGCCGGTCCCCTCGTACAGGGCCAGCGCCCGGGTCGCGTGCTCAAGCGAAACTTGATGGTTGCCGCCGACGCTCTCTGAGACCGCCAGGTTGCGTTCCGCCGCAGCCTCACCCAGACGATCTTCGAGCTTGCGTGCGAGCGCGAGCGCCTCGAGGCCGTAGCGTCGACCGGTCTCTACCGATGCGAAGCTGGTCCGGTACGCAAGCTCGTTGAGGATCCCAAGCCGCTCGGCGCCCGCAGCCTTCGCCAGGCGACTTTCGAGCTCGGCCACCGACGGTTCATCGGCGGCGACCCCCGGTGCCGCTATGCAGAAGGTCATTACCAGCGCGATCAAGGCCGCTCGTGAGAGTGCCCGTGTCGATACCACCCGCAAGCGAGATCGACACGCTGATGACGACGTTCTCGCAGTATCCCGCATGTTTCGTTTCCGGACCAGTGAAGTGTACCAGGCCCTCGGTCAGCGATGTGACTTGCACGCGAGATCCTCGGGAGGCGGATGATCTGCGTCACAGCGCCCCACTTCGGATCGTCCTGTACGGACCCGCTACCACCGCCCCTTTGCCGGGCGCACGCCGTACTTGTGGAGGGCGGCAACGAAGCGCGGGTACTCGCCCGGCTCGATGTTGAGGGCGGCCGCGAGCTGCTTCAGGCTGCTCCCGTTGCGGGCGTGATGGCGTTCCAGAAACAGGCGCAGCTGGCGCCGGTTGAGCTCACGATCCAGGAAGGCCCGCCACGCCGTGTCCCAGAAGCTGGCGCCCGACCCGATAGCGGCCTCCAGCTCGGACAGTACGGCCTCCGCATCCACCACTTCCACGGCTCCACGACCGATCACGGTTTCCAGCTCCCGCCCAATCTCCGGACCCTCGAGCTGGATTCCGGCGCGCTTGAGCACCTGGATCAGCTCGCGGACATTGCCCGGCCAGTCGTGGGCGAGGGCGACCTCCCAGAACCCGCTGCCCGGACGCTTCCCCCGCAAGAGGTCAAGGTGCTGCTCGACTAGGGCCTTAATGTCCTCGGGTCGTCCGCGCAGGGGAGGAATCGTGATTGGCAGCACGCCCAGCCGATAGTACAGGTCCGCCCGCAGACCGGCAGCCTCGGGTCCGGCATCGAGCGCGCGGTTGCTGGCTGCGAGGATCCGCACATCTGCCGTCTGCTCGCGCGCCTCACCCACCCTCCGGTAGCGACGGCTGTCCACGAGCTCCAGCAGCTTGGCCTGGAACTGGCGCGGGACCTCGCTGACCTCGTCCAGCAGCAGGCTCCCGCCCTCCGCCTCCGCCACCAGACCATCCCGACCACGATCGGCACCTGTGAACGCCCCCCGGACATGTCCGAACATCTCCCTCTCGAATAGGGTTTCCGGGATCGATGGCACGTGCACGGACACGAGACGGCCACGGCGGCCAGAGTGGCGGTGGATCAGCCCTGCAAGGTAGGTCTTGCCGACGCCGGTTTCGCCGAGCAGCAGCACCGGATCCTCCTCCAGGGCATAGCGCGCGACCAGCTCGCGCACGTGGACCATGGCCTCACTGGTGCCGGCAATGCCGGCCGGACCGTCACCGGCGCCCGCAATGGTGGCGAGAGTGTCCCCCAGCAGCTCACCGAGGGCACGGATGACTTCTCTATCCGAACGGTCGAAGGCGTCTTTGGAGCCGCTATCGACGTAAAGAAACAGGTCGCCGCCAATCGGCAGGACAAGCAGGCTCCGAATGAAGAGGGCCTGGGCCGACGCCGGCAGGGCACGCTCCTCTGCGAGATCGACTACATCCTCTCGCTCGAGGGCGGCGCCGTCCGTCAGGGTGCGACGGATGGCACTGTGCGGAAACCCGGAGCCGGTGTCGATTGTCTCGCCGCTCACCCTCCTCCCGCAGTGCCAGAGGATCCGGCCGTCCCTGCCGTACACCATCGCGAGCGACACATCCCGCCCCTCGAGCAGATGCCACAAGCGGTTCTTGATGGCCTGAATCATCCAATGGACTCCAGCATCGTCGCTACTTCCGGAGCGTTCACCGGGATTCTACATTACGCGACGCAAACCGTCCCGCGCCCGGCCCCTTGACGGTCATTCCGAACTCGCGGCGGCCGTTCCCGGGCGTGCCAAGCCGCGCCCTTACTCCGAGGGCCGTGCTCCGACGATGGCGACCGGGTCGCCGGACGGGTTGGCGATCACCGAGGCGTAGGCAGCGGAGCGTTGTCCTCTGCATTTCGACTGACACGGCAGCCACCCCTCAATAGCCCGGCCCCTGCGTACCCCTTGAGTCAGGTTGTCTCCACGCACGCATGATCCCGGTTGGACAACAACTGAAGCGCCAAGGCGCGAAGAACGCGAAGATAAGAAAGGGAATATCTGCTTAGCGAGCTTGGCGTACTTGGCGGCTTGGCGGTTCGCAATCAAGCCTCATCGACACTCGAAACGGGTAAGAACGAACCTGAACGAAGGAGACAGGCCGGGGCCGGCCTTCACCCCAACCAGCGGCGGCACCAGCGGGTGAGCACGGCCACCGCGAAGAGGCGCTCGGCATAGTCGGCGCGGCCGTCCTGGTGCGCCCGCCACGTGGCCTCGAGGATTCCCTGGTCGAGGCCGAGCTCGCCGGCAGTGGCGCCGAGCACGGCATCGCCGAGCGGCTCGCGCAGCGGGCCGCGCAGCCAGCCTGCGAGAGGGACCTCGAAGCCGCGCTTGCCCCGCTCCGGCTGCCGGCCCGGCAGACGCCGTGCGAGAGCACGCCGCAGCAGCCGCTTGTCGCGGGCGAGCCGGGGCGGAAGGCCGAGCACGAGCTTGACGACCCGGTGGTCGAGCAGCGGCACCCGGACCTCGAGCGAGTGGTCCATGCTGGCCCGGTCGACCTTGGCGAGGACCCGCTCGGGGAGGAACGTGAGAAGGTCGAGCAGGCGCCAGCGGCGCCACAGGGGTTCACCCGCGACACGATCAAGAGTCTCCTGCGGCCACGGCAGGGGAAGCTCCGTCTCGCCGAGGAGCCTCGCCGCCTCGCGCCCGGGCCACACCCCCTGCAGGCACTGGTAGGCGTGCCACGGCGTCGGCGCGGCAAGCGCGGCAGAGAGCTTGGCGCCCCACCTTTTGGCCGGCAGCGGCGCCAGCCGCAGCCCGGCGCGCGCCCCGGGAACGCGCCACAGCCGCTCCAGCCGCGGCATGAACCGGAGCCGCGGGTAACCGGACAGCAGCTCGTCTCCCCCGTCCCCCGACAGGGCCACGGTCCAGCGCCGCCGCGCCGCCCGCGACACCACCCAGGTCGGCGCCAGGGACGGGTCCGCAAGCGGATCCCCGGCGACCTCCTCCCAGCGGCCGAGAACTTGGAGCATCTCGGTCGGCGAGCACCTCTCCACCAGGTGGCGTAGGCCCAGTGACCCGGCGGTTCGCGCGGCTGCCGGCGCCTCGTCGAAGGAGCCATCGAAGCCCACGGTCAGAGCCTCGAGCCCGGCCCCGGCGGCCGCCGCTGCGGCCGCCACGGCGGCGGAGTCGACGCCGCCCGACAGGAAGCAGCCGAGGGGTACGTCGCTGACGAGCCGTTCGCGAACCGCCCTCATCAGGTGCGCGTCCAGCTCCTCCACCGCGCCACTCGCCGACAGCTTCGAACCACCCTCGGCGGACGCCGAGATCGGGTCGTACCAGGGGCGGACCCGGATGCCGGACGAATCGGCTTCCAGCAGGTGGCCTGGCGGCAGGCGGCGCACGCCGCGGACCAGCGTTGCCTCACCGGCGGAGAAGCCCAACTGTAGCCAGCTCGCAACCACCGCGCGGTCGAGGTCGCGCGCTACCCCCGGGTGGCAGAGCAGTGCCGGCAGCTCCGAGGCAAAGGCGAGCCCCCCGGCCACCGGCGCCCAAAACAGCGGCTTGATGCCGAGGCGATCGCGGGCGAGAAGGAGACGCCGGCGCTCCGGATCCCACAGTGCGAGGGCGAACATTCCTTCCAGCTCAGTCAGCGCGTCGGCACCTCCCGGACCGAGGACGGCCAGCACCACCTCGGTATCACCGCTGCTCGCGAAGATAGCGCCGTCAGCCTCCAGCCGCTGCCGCAGCTGACGGAAGTTGTAGACCTCGCCGTTGTAGACCAGGACGCGGCCGGCGGCGTCCGACATCGGCTGATCGGCGCGAGCGGAGGGATCGAGCACACACAGGCGGCGGTGCCCGAGGACGGCGGCGCCGCACGGATCCCTCCACAGTCCCTCGCCGTCGGGCCCCCGGTGGACGAGCCGGGCGGTCATGCGTCGCACCGGCCCATCATCCACCGGGTCCCGCCAGCTCACCCAACCCGAGATCCCACACATGACCTTATGGTACGCGTACCGGGCTCCGGTGCCGGCATCCGCACCGGCACGATCATTGAAGAGGGAGGAAACGTGGGGCCTTGGCGTTGCTCCCAGTCTCGAGAGGCCCGTGGTGATCCGAAACACGCTCCCGGCTTGCTCAATCGGCAGCGGCCTCGTACGATGACGCCATGGCACGCGGGAAGGCATCCGGTCGCGGCGCGCCGCCGCCTGCCGCGGCGGATGACCGGAGCCCCGCCATCACCCTCCTCGGGATCGTGCTCCTCCTGACCGAGGTCATCGTCCTGCCTTCCGCGGCAAGCCCGTTCCGGGAGCCCAAGATGGCGGTGGCGGTTGCCGGACTGGCGCTCGTGCTCGGCGTTCTCGCCGCCGTCGGGCTGTGGCGGCACCAGCTCGAAATCCACACCTCGCCGCTGGTCGCGGCCCTCGCCGCGTATCCGGCCCTCCTGGCTGTTTCTGCGCTGTGGGCGGCGAGCCCCCGTCGCGCCTTGCTGGCGGCGGGGCTGGCAGGCGCCTGGGTCGCCGTGATTGTTCTACTCGCCGGTTTGGGGAGGTCGGCGCTCTCGCGCCTGGTCGTGTGGGCGGCCGTGGGGGCGGCAGCCTCGGTCGTAGTAGAGCTCCTGCAGGTCGCGAACCGGTCGCCGCTGGTGGCGGTGGCCACCTCCGATGACCGGCTCGCGCGGACCGGCCTCGCGGGCAACCCGGCCGACCTGGCCGCCGCCTCGTTGCTGCTGATCCCGCTGCTCCTCACGCCCGGCGAACGCAGGGTGCCGTCGCGCTTCGGGTTGGCGCTGATCGCAGTCCTCGGCATCGGCGTAGCACTGTCGCAAACCCTCACGGGGTATGTTGCGATCGCAGCCCTCATGGTGGCCTGGCTTGTCCATCGCCGCTCGCGGAAGCTGTGGCTCGGGGCGGTCACGCTGCTGGTTGTCCTGGCTGCGGCCGCGGCCCTGTCCGGCGTCGGCGAGCGTCTGCGAACGTTGGACACCAACCTTCGGGAAGGGAACTGGTACGCGGTCTTCTCGGCCCGCGCCGACGGCTGGACGGCGGCCGCGCAGATGATCTCAGACCACCCGCTGACCGGTGTCGGCGGTGCCAACTTCACCCAGGCCTTCTATCCCGCACGGCTGGCGTGGCTCGACACGCACGAGACCCGGGGCGCCCGCGGCGAGCTCGCCACGCACTTCCCCTGGACCCACTGCGATCCGTTGCAGCTGGTCGCAGAGCTCGGCGTTCCCGGCACGCTGTGGCTGCTGCTTTTTGCAGTCTCCTTCGTTCGCAGCGCCCGCGATTCCCGCGAGCTGGCAACTCTGGCCGCGGCTGCAGCCGCGCCCTTCCTGCTGTTCCACTACCCGGCGCACCTGGCGATCGGCCTCATCCCGCTGGCGTTGATACTCGCGCGTCTGGTGGCCGACGGCTCATCGCCCCGTCGTGTCGTCCGTGGTCCGGCCGCGGCGCGGGGCCTCGCGCTCCTGGTCCTCGCGCTCACCGCTGCCGTCGTCGTCTGGCAGTACCAGGGCTTGGCAACAACCCTGTGGTACGGACGAGCAGAGCAGGCCATCGAGACCTCGATCAGGCTGCCCGAGCCGCTTCGCGGCCGCACGCTGGCCGGGGCCGAGAAGATCCTCGTTGCCCGCGAAGCCGCCCATCCCGAGGAGGCGCCGTGGCTGTTGCGGCTCATCGGCCGCACACGTCTCGCTCTCGGACGCGACCCGGCCGCCGAAGACGCGTTCCGTCGCGCTTTCGCCCTCTGGCCGCACGCCCAGGCCGAGCTTGGGCTCGGCCTGGCCCTCGCCGCCGAAGGCCGCGTCACCGAGGCCCTGCCCCACCTCGAGCGGGTCGCACGCGTCAACCCGAAGCTCGTCGACCTGATCCCCGATCCCGAGCTGCGGCGCGCCGTCAGCGAGTCGGTCCGGCAAGCGCAGCAGTGACGGCCGCGCTCACGGCCTCCGCCACGCGACGGGGATGGTAGAGCCGGCGCCACACCTCACGCCCAGCGTCGCCGACGGTGCGGGCACGCTCGCCGTCCAGCAGCAGCCCGGCCACCGCATCTGCAAACTCCTCGCAGCCTTCCGCCGTCACCAGGTCGTGCCCGGCCACCGCCTGCAGCCCAGCGGCGCTCCAGGAACGGGCAACCACCGGTACCCCCGCAGCCCACGCCTCCAGCACCTTCATTGGCACTCCAGAGCCGCTGGCCATGGGTGCAATGGCGACCCGTGCGCGAGCGAAGAACGGCGCCAGGTCCGGAACGTCGGCGTGGACCTCAACCCCGGCCAGATCGGCAAGCTTGCGAACGGCGCGCGGCGGGCGCGCCCCCGCGACAACCCATCGTGCCTTGGACACCCGTGCCCGGATCAGCGGCCACACGCTCTTTGCGAACCAGATCGCACCGTTCACCGTCGGGCGGTAGCCGAGGTTGCCCGACAGCAGCACCACGGGCGGCTCCGAGACGGCCCCGTGCCGACGCTCCGGCGCGCTCACCGGCACCACCCTGCCACAGCCGTCCCCCACGCTGATGGCCTCGAGGTCCCGCCGCGAAACTGCGGTCGTCACCGTCGCCGCACGGGCCAGATCGACCTCGAAGCGGCGGCAGCGAGCGGCCTCCAGCCTGGCGAACGGCCGCAGAGGCGCCGCCAAGTCGCCGGCGCCACGTCCAAAGTGGAGCCCCATTGCATCGATGGCGTCGAACACGACCGGCGTGCCCGGCGCCACTGCAGCGATCTCTGAGAGCGCCCACCAGCAGCGCACCATCTGCACCACCACCACATCTGGGGATGCGGAAAGAAGCGCTCTCCGCAATGCTCGGCGAGCGGCCGCGTGGTGGTACAGGCCCTCTTGCACCGGCCGTCCGGCCACTACCGCCCTAGCGGCCCCGAAAGCCATCCGCGCCCGCGACAAGGGGTACTCCTGCACCTCGACCCCAGTCGCGTCGAGGGAGGTGGCATCGACGTCGGAGGGTGGCTCCGGCGTCACGAGGGTGAGCCGATGATCCGCCAGGGCACGCAGCCACTCCATTGTTCGTACCTGGTTGCCGCGCCATGGGGGCAACGGATATCGGCTGGTCACGAGGAGGACGTGCACGGGCCCAAGGTAGCTCACCGGGCCAAACCCCGCCACTCACCCTGCTGCACTCCATAGCGTGCGAGCGCTTCACACGGCGCGCGGCTTGACACGGCGGTAGAAGTCGCCGATTGCGCCGACAACCTGCTCCTGCTCGGCAACGGTGAGCTCGGGAAAGACCGGTAGCGCCAGGACCTCGCGGCTCGCACGCTCGGCGACCGGGAAGTCACCCGCGGCATGGCCGAGGCTCGCGAAGCAGGGCTGGAGGTGCAGCGGCAGCGGGTAGTACACGGCGGCGATGACCCCGCGTTCGGCGAGAAAGGCCCGCAGCTCGTCGCGGTGCGGCGCCCGAATGACGTACTGGTTGAAGGTGTGGCCGCGACCGTCCACTGCCTCCGGCAGGCCGACGACATGGTCGAGACCGGCCTCGGAGAAAAGCCGGGCGTAGCGCGCAGCGTTGGCGCGGCGACCCTCTATCCAGCCCTCGACCCGCGGCAGCTTGACGCGCAGCACCGCCGCCTGCAGCGCGTCGAGCCTGAAGTTGCCGCCGACTGTAGCGTGCTCGTAGGTACCGGACTGACCGTGCACCCGCAGCTGGCGCAGGCGCGCCGCGACTGCGGCCTCGTTGGTGGTGACCAGGCCGCCGTCGCCGAAGCAGCCCAGGTTCTTGGAAGGGAAGAACGAGAACGCTCCCATGATCCCCATGCCGCCGACAAGCTGACCGTCGAAAGTGGCTCCCCACGCCTGGGCACAGTCCTCGATGATCGGCACCCCGCCCGCCACCGCGGCCAGCGCTCCCATGTCCGCCGCCTGGCCGAAAAGGTGCACCGGGATGACGGCACGCGTGGTCGCCGACAGCCGCTCGGCGACCTGTCCCATGTCCAGGCAGTAGTCGGTCGGGTCGATGTCGACGAACACCGGCCTGGCGCCGAGACGCACGACTACCCCGGCGGTGGCGAAGAACGTGAAGACGGGCAGCACGACCTCGTCGCCGGGCCCGACGCCGAGCGCCATCAGCGCTACCAGGAGGGCATCGGTGCCCGAGGTCACGCCGACCGCGTGCGCAACACCGAGGATCTCGGCCGCCTCGCGCTCGAAGCTCTCCACCTCGGCGCCGAGAATGAAGCTCTGCGCATCGCACACCCGGTCGATCGCCTCGCGAATGTCGTCGCGCAGAGGCTGGTACTGCCGCTTCAGGTCCAATAGGGGAACTGCCATGGTCGTCCTCCAGACTCCGGCGCCCGGCCGTCGTCTCTCGCGCCGCGCATTATTCACCAACCGGAAGGCGAGGGCTACTCCGGCCCGGATCCACGTCGGGGGCGGCTGTCATGATCCCGGCGGCCCTGCGAACCGCCCCCACAGCTCCCAGTACGGCTGCTGCGCCGCCACCGGGGCCAGGCCGACCTCGCCCACCAGCCTGTCCAGCAGCCGGTCGGAAGGCAGCGCAGGGGAGCGTAGCAGCCACACTGCATGGCCCGCGGCACGGGCGGACGCGAACCGCTGTGCAAGCTCCGGCACATCGCCCGCAGCACTCAAGGCAAGACTGTCGTCGTACCAGCCCGGATGGGCGGCGGTGTCGGCCGGGAATGTCGCCCACCGCAGCCGGGTATCCAGCGGGCCGACCGCATGGCGGAGGTCGAGCAGCCACCAGCCGGTCGTGACGACGAGATCGCCCGGGCGGGCAACCCGCTGCAACGCCGCCGCCGCCTTCGCCACGGGCCGCGACGGAGCCGACTCCCACTGATGCAGCGTGGCCAGCGACTGCCAGGCGCCCCCCGCCGCCAGGGCGAGTACCAGAGCCAGGCCAGTCTTGCCGAGTCGACGGGCGCCGGCCGCAACCACGACCACTGCCGCCGGCAGCAGCAGCACATCGGCCCTGTCCGGAGCGTAGACCGGCCGCAGCAGGATCGTCGCCGCGACCAGCACGCCGCCCGCAGCGAGCCACAGAAGGAGCGGCGACAGCACCCTCCGCACGGCCGTCATTGCGGCCACGAGAAGAGCCAGCCAGGCGAGCGTCCCGATGACGGCGACAGGCCCGCCCAATCCCGCGAGGTCGATGAAGGCCGTCCGCTGCGCCAGCGGACCGCTCTGGATCACCGGCAGCAGCCAGCGCAGCATCGCCGGCGTATTCTCCCATCCCCGCACCATCCAGGTCAGTGACGCACCAGGCTGGCGGAGCATCACCGGCAGCCAGGGCAAGAAGGAAACCAGGGCCGCCAGCGCCGCCAGCCACGTCAGGCGCCTGGCCTTGGCATCCATCAACGACGCCACGACAACGACGGCGCCGGTCAGCACCAGGCCCAGGGCATGCACCCAGCAGGCTGCAGCCAGCACCGCGGCCAGAACGGCCGCGCGGCGTGGACTCGCGTCGGCTCTCAGGAGACACACCGCCACCGCGGACAGTGCGAACAGCAGGGCGTAGGCCCGCGCATCGGCCGCCGCCGCCAGCAGCAACGGGTGCGCTGCGAGAAGGAGCGCCGCGGCTGTACGCTGCCGCTGCTCCGCCAAGGACAGAACCAGGATCGCGACACCGGCCGCCACAGCCACCACCGACAGCATGCGCAGAGCACGCACCGAGTCGGCACCGAAAAGGTGGGCGAGCCGGCACAGAAGGTAGTAGCCGGGCGGTCCCGAGTCGAGACGCAGCGCGCCCACGACAGCTGCCAAACTCGAACGGGCCAGCTCGAGGGTGAACAGCTCGTCGTGCCACGGCCGGCGCAGCAGCGCTCCCGCCATCCCGAGCCCGCCCGCAATCGTGGCTGCGGCCGCCGCCCACCGTCCTCTTCCCATGCCGCCAGGGTACTCCATCGCCCGCGGAGAATTGGCGGTTCGGAGCGCCTCTGCTACGATGCTCGCCGGCTGTTGAGCGGGAGGTCGTCGATGCACATCTGCGTGGTAGGAACGGGTTACGTGGGGTTGGTGACGGGCGCGTGCCTGGCGGACCTCGGCATGGACGTCACCTGTGTGGACAAGGACAGCGCCAAGATCGACACGCTCCAGCGCGGTGAGATCCCGATCTACGAGCCCGGCCTCGACACGCTGGTGTCGAAAAACGCCAAGTCGGGACGGCTTCACTTCACGACCGACCTCGCGATCGCCGTGCAGCAGGCGCTGGCGATCTTCATCGCCGTCGGGACGCCACCGAAGAAGGACGGCTCCGCCGACCTGTCCTACGTGGTCGAGGTCGCCGAAGCGATCGCAGACCACATGAATGGCTACAAGGTGGTGGTGACGAAGTCAACCGTGCCCATCGGCACCGGCCAGCTGATCGAGAAGATCATCCGCGGCCGTACCAACGGCCGCCACGCATTCTCGGTGGTCTCCAACCCCGAGTTCCTGCGCGAGGGCTCGGCAATTGAAGATTTCATGCGGCCCGACCGCATCGTCATCGGCGCCCGCGACGCCCAGGCGATCGCGATCATGAAGGACATCTACTCACCGCTCTACCTCATCGAGACACCGTTCGTGATCACCAACGTCGAGAGCTCGGAGCTGATCAAGTACGCCTCGAACGCCTTCCTTGCCACCAAGATCACCTTCATCAACGAGGTCGCCCTGCTGTGCGAGCGCCTCGGCGCCGATGTCCACGACGTCGCCAAGGGAATGGGCCTCGACCGCCGCATTGGCCCCAAGTTTCTCCACCCCGGACCCGGGTACGGCGGCTCGTGCTTCCCGAAGGACACCCAGGCGCTGGCCGAGATCGCTCGTGAGGCGGGCCGGCCGTTCCAGATCGTGGAGACCGTGATTGCGGCCAATGAGAGCATCAAGGCCCGCTCCATCGACAAGGTCCGCGCCGTCCTCGGCGGCGAGCTTGCGGGCAAGACGGTGGGTTTGCTCGGCCTTTCGTTCAAGCCTGAGACCGACGACATGCGAGAGTCGCCGGCCATCCCGCTGGCCGAGGCATTGCTGGCCGCGGGCGCAGCCGTGCGCGCCTTCGATCCCGCCGCCATGGAGAACGCTCGCTCGGCGCTGCCCGACGGCATTACGTACTGCGAGGACTCGTACCAAGCCGCGGAGGGCGCCGACGCCCTCGTCATCGTTACCGAGTGGAACCAGTTCCGCTCTCTCGACCTCGAGCGCCTGCGTGAGCTGGTCGCCAGCCCGGTCGTCGTGGATCTCCGCAACGTCTACGAGGCCGCCAAGATGCGCGCCGCCGGTTTCCAGTACGACTGCGTCGGTCGTGCCGCAAGGGATCTCCCCGCGGGAACGACATCGTGAGCGACGGCGGGCGCGTCCGCCTCGACGTGTGGCTGGACGTCGCCTGCCTCTTCAAGACTCGCTCCCAGGCGCAGCTTGCCTGCAAGGGCGGCAAGGTCGAGGTCAACGGCGTGCGTGGGAAGCCGCAGCGCCAGATCACGCCAGGCGACGAGATCCGCATCACCCTGCCAGGCGGCTGGAAGAAGATCGTCGTCGTCCGCGAGCTGGCCTCGACTCACGTTCCCAAGCGCCGGGCGCGTGAGCTGTACCAGGACCTCACCCCACAGCCGACGATGGAGGAGCTGGAGCTCAGGCGCCTGCAGAAGCTGTCTCTGCCGCCCCGGCGGGCCCGCGGCCTCGGCGCGCCGAAGAAGAAGGAACGCCGGCAGCTCAGACGCATCAAGGAGAGCTGGTAGGCCCGGTTGTACAATGGGTCGCTGACGACCCCGGGAGGCCCACGCTGATGTTGCGTGACTGCCGGGGTGTGAGGAGGAGGTCATGAGCTACTCGCCGTCCTGGGATTTACTCGTCTTCGGCGGCACCATCCTGACCATGGAGCCAGGGAGTGAGCCGATTGTGAACGGCGCTCTGGCAATCGCCGATGGACGCATCGCTGCGGTCGGACCGGCGGAGGAGTTGGTCGAGCAGGCGCCCACCGGGGAGGTCCTCGATGCGGCCGGATGCCTCATCATGCCCGGCCTCGTCAACACGCACTCGCACCTGGCAATGACGCTGCTCCGCGGGCTCGCCGACGATCTGCCGCTGAAGACCTGGCTCGAGGAGCACATCTGGCCCGCCGAGCGCCAGCACATGAACCGAGAGGCGGTGCGCGTGGGCACCCGGCTCGCCGCCGCCGAGCAGCTGCTGGCCGGCGTTACGACAACCACCGACATGTACTTCTTCGATGACGAGGTCGGCAAGGTGTTGGCCGAGGCCGGGATGCGCGGCGTGGTGGCCGAGTCGCTGCTCGACTTTCAGACCCCGCGTTGCGCGGGACCCGACGAGATGTTGGAGCGCCAGCGCGAGCTCCTCGAGGCGTTCCGGGATCATCCGCTCATCACGCCGGCAGTCGCCCCACACTCGCCCTACACGGTCTCCGCAGCCAATCTCGTCCGCGAGGCGGAGCTCGCCGACGAGCTGGACGCGCCGCTTCACATCCACCTGTCCGAGACGCGGTGGGAGGTGCAGAAGCTGCTCGACGAGAAGGGCATGTCACCGGTAGCCTACCTCGCCGACCTGGGCGTGCTCTCCGAGAGCACGGTAGCCGCGCACTGCGTTCACGTCTCGCCGGACGACATCGATATCCTCAGCGATCTCGAGGTCGCGGTCTCCCACAACCCGGTCAGCAACCTCAAGCTCGCCTCGGGCATCGCTCCGGTACCGGCCATGCTCGCCGCCGGCGTCAAGCTCGGCCTCGGTACCGACGGCACCGCCTCGAACAACACCCTCGACCTGCTGCGCGACGCCCAGCTCGCGGCGCTTCTCCACAAGGGTGTTGGCGGCGACCCGACGGCGCTGCCCGCGAAGCAGACGGTCGAGCTGATGACGACTGCCGGCGCCAGGGTCCTCGGCCTCGACAAGCGGATCGGCCTTCTCCGCGAGGGATACGAGGCGGACATCGTCTGCCTCGAGGTCAAGGCGCCGCACGCGATGCCGCTGTACGATCCCTACTCGCACCTGGCGTACGCCGCCCGCGCCGCCGACGTCCTCCACGTCCTCGTCCGCGGCAGGACTCTGGTTCGGGATCGAGAGCTCACGACCCTGGACCTCGAGGAGATCCGTGCACAGGTGAAGGAGGTCACCGGCAAGATCAGGGAGGGGTGACCACCGCTCCGGCGTGCGAGGATCTTGGAACCTTCTGCCTTCCACGTACGTAGGAGCAACCGAAGGAGCTTCTCCGATGTTGAAGACGTTGCGAGCTGTCAGGTTCCTCTTCATGGGTCCGCTGATCCTGGTCCTCCTGGTCGTCATCAATCTCATGACCTCGCCGGGCCACTGGTGGGTGCAGTGGGCGGCCCTGGGAATCGGGATCGTCTGGATGATCAGCCTGTTCCGCGTCCTCGGCGCGATCGTCGTGGCCGGGGGGGCCGCGGCCCTCTACGCCCACTTCCGGAAAAGGTAGTCCGTAGCCGGCCAGCCCTCCGGTCGGGTTTCTGGTGGGTCCCCTACTTCCACGAGCTCTTGGTGGGCAGCCAGTGGTCGCCTCGCTTCTCGAGGGTCACCTCGCCATGGCCCTTGGTGCCTTCCGTCACCCCTTCGACCTGGAGGATGGCGGTCTCGCCGTCGCTCGAGCCGCCGAGGATCTTGACCTCGGTGGGCGTCATGAGCTGCATGAGCTCGAGCTGGTCCTGGGCGTCCTTGCTCTCGAGCTGTGCGGCCATATCCGGCGGCACCAGCGCCTTGAGTCGGTCGAGGCTGCCAGAGTGGATCGCGGCCACCCACGCCAGGTACGCCTTCCCGGGCTCGCCGCCGTCAGCGGGAAGCGCGCCACCGATCGGAGCGTCCGGGTTCGACAGCGGGGCGCTGAAGGTGAAATCGTACTGGAAGGTGTCGCCGAAGAACTCCTGGGGCTTGGGCAGGTAGATCCGGCCAGCGAACCGGTCGGGACCGGTGCTCTCGAGCTCCAGCTCGGGGTAGACGCCCCCGGAAATATTGCCGCCGGAGTCGGCCGACAGCCTGATGTTCTGGGAGTAGGCCCGGAGCTCCGGCTTGTCGCCGAACTCGGCGGTCTTGGTGATGCCGATCTCAACGTAAGCCGAGTGCCAGATGGCCTCGTCGAGCTGGCGCTCCTCGATCGGCTTCTGGACGAAGACCACCTTCCAGGTCGGGTCGTTGTCGTCGTAGAACCCCTTCTTCTCAGCGTAGACATACACATAGGGCAGCTCCACCGTGACCCCGTTCGCGGTCAGCGTGCCCTTCACCTGGGCCTTCACCTCTCCCGCCCCCGAGACCGCCGGCCACAGCAAACCCGCAAAACAGACCAGCAGACAGGTCAGGCACAGCCTCTTCCCCTCACGCATCACATACCTCCATTCGTTCGCCTCCCCCGTAAGAGGACGGCATCATCGCACAGGCACACCTGCTGCCACGCAGCGAACGGCCCAGAGAGACATCAATGTTCCTGTTCCCCAGAATGTAGTCCGTGAATACCGTGTGCGCCAGGCAGGATTCCGCACCACGGAGAGAGTCGAGGCGGGCGTGATCCGACCCGACCAGGCCGTCAGGGTCACCGCCGCCAGAAGCTGGGCATGAAGAGGGCCAGCAAGGTGAAGATCTCCAGACGGCCGAAGAGCATGAGGAAGGCCAGCACCAGCTTGACGGCCGCGGGGAAGTGGGCAAAGTTGTCGTAGGCGCCGACATCCCCGAGACCGGGCCCCACGTTGCCGATGGCGGTGAGCGCCGACGACAACGACGTCAGAAGATCGTACCCGCAGGCCGCCACCACCGCCGCCCCGAAGAGGGCCAGGAGCGCATAGGCCGTGAGAAACGCCCAGATCCCCGACAGCACCGCCTCGTTCACCACCACACCGCCGAACTTTACCGGGCGCACCGCATGGGGATGGATCAGACGCTGCATCATCACCCTGAGAGACCGGAAGGAGAGCAAGGCCCTGAGGCTCTTGATCCCGCCCCCGGTGGAACCCGACATCCCACCCAGCACCATGAGAATGAGCAGCACGAGCAGGGCCAGTTGGGGCCACAGCTCGAAGTCCACGCTCACGTATCCCGTGGTGGTCAGGATCGACACGACCCCGAACGAAGCCACCCGGAGGGTTTCGAGAAGAGCCTGGCCCGGCCGGTGGAGCACCACGGTCACGACCACTGTTGCCAGAGCCGCCACACCCAGGAAGTACCGCAGCTCGGCGTCCCGCCAGACCTCCCGCCAGCGGCCCGTGATGATCTTGAAATGGAGCACGAAGTTGATGCCCGCGAGCAGCATGAACAGGGTGATGATCCACTCCACGGCGGGGAGCCCGATCTCCCCGATCGACGTGTTCCGAGTGGAGAAGCCGCCCGTGGCCAGGGTGGTGAAGGCGTGACAGAGCGCTTCGAAACCCCCGAGCCCGGCCAGCTTGAGCGCCAGCCACTCCAGGGCCGTCAGCCCCACGTAGATGGCCCACAGGGACCGCGCCGTGGAGGCCAGCCGGGGCTGGACCTTGTCCGCCACCGGCCCAGGCACCTCGGCCTTGAAGAGCTGCATACCGCCAATGCCCAACAGAGGCAGGATGGCGATGGTGAAGAGGATGATTCCCATACCCCCAAGCCACTGGGTCATGGCCCGCCACAGAAGCAGGGCCCGGGGCACCATCGTCACGTCGGCTATCACCGTAGAGCCGGTGGTGGTGAACCCGGACACCGACTCGAAGAAGGCATCCTCCAGCCCCAGCACGCCGGCCGTCACGTAGGGGATCGCTCCCAGGACCGAGACCACGAGCCAGGTCCCCCCCACTACCAGGAAGCCGTCCGCGGGCCGGATCCTCCGATCCTCCGTGGCGAAGGACCGCACGAGGACAAAGCCCGCCCCCGCAGCGACGCCGATCGCGACCAGGTAGGGAACCGCGGAGTCGCCGATGAAAAGTGCCACGCCCAAGGGCACGCAGAGGAACGTCCCCACCAGAAGCATGAGCCAGCCCACAAGCAGGACGTCGAAGCGGACGTTCATGTCACGCCCATGCCTGTCCCGAGCCGCACACCGCTCGCGCGCACTCCTATCCCCCCAGGAACCCGTCCAGGCGGCCCGCGTCGCCCGAGGTGGTGATCAGCAGCACCCGATCACCGGGATAGATCCGGTCGCCACCCCCGGGTACTGCAATCCGGTTCTCATGCTGGACCGCTGCCACCAGCACGCCCTTGGGCAGCCCGATCTCGGCCAAACGTCCCGAGGCGAGACGGCTCAAGGCCGCCGCCTCGATCTCCATCACCTCCACGACGTCGTCCAGCAGGGCCGCCACCGCCCGCACCCTGCCCCGGCGTACGAACTGGAGCGCCAGGCTCACCGACAGCAATCGCGGCGAGATGATGGCGTCGATCCCCAGCTCCCCCACCAGGTCCACAAACGCCGGGTTGTCCAGCACCGCGAACGTCTGGCCAGCGCCCAGCCGGTTCGCCAAGAGCGCGGACACCACGTTCACCTCGTGATCCTCGGTGCAGGCCACGAACCCGTACACGGCAGCAATGCCCTCCTCCTCGAGAAGATCCCGGTCGGTGGGGAGACCGTGGATGACCAGCGTTCTGTCGAGCCGCGCCGCCGCCTCCTCGCAGGCTGCTCGCCGCTCGTCCACCAGGGTCACCGGCACGCCGCGGCCCTCCAGCGTCTCAGCCAGCTCGACCCCGATCCTCGTGGCGCCGGCGATCATGACGTTGCGGCCCGCCGGTCGGCTCCGCCCCAGGAGGGCCAGCACGCCGTCCACGTGCTCCGGGTCGAGCGCGAAGTACACCAGGTCGTCGGCGCGGATCTCGTCCTCTCCGTGAGGGACAATCCAGCGTCCCTTGCGCCGAATCGCCACCACGAGCATCGGGGTCGCGGGGAAGAGGAGCCGGAGATGCGACAGCAGGAGTCCGTCGAAGTCGCTCTTCGCTGGGATGTTGAACCCGGCCACTAGGAGGCGTCCGTCGAGGAAGGGAACCACGTCCACCGCCCCCGGAACGGGCAGCAGGGACAGGATGCGCTCCACAGCCGCCTGCTCGGGATTGATGGCCAGCCGCTGGCCCCCGCCCTCCGCGGCCAGGGCTCGGAAGCTCTCCTGGTGGCCCGAGTCCCGGAGCCGGGCCACGACCCGAGGCACATGGAATAGCGCCGAGCCGACCAGCGCCACCACCATGTTGGCCTCGTCCGAATCGGTTGTGGCGAACAGGAGCTCGCACTCCTCGATCCCTGCCTCGAGAAGGACCGGCACCGTGGCACCGTTGCCCGCCAGCGTCTTCACGTCCAGCCGGTCAGACAGGTCAGTCAACAGCAGGCGGTTCCGTTCCACGACCACCACGTCGTGGCCGTCGGCCGCCAGCTTCCCCGCCAGCGTCGAGCCCACGAGCCCGCCTCCGACCACGATCGCACGCATGCTGCCTCCCGGATAAACGCTCACCCCATTCTCCCCGGCGCCGGCTGAGGCGGCAAGCGCCGAGGTGTCGGCCAGGGGGGCCGGTCATCCTCTCATGAGGATTGCCGCACCCTCCCCAATCAAGCGACGAACCGGCGAAGGCTGGCGTCTCGCCGGCCGCAGCAGACCACAGGAGGCAGCTCCGCTGCGCTCCAGCGAACCCGAGGCTCGAGCGACATCGAACGGAAGTTGCTCCGGATCTTGTCGAACCGGGTGAAAGCAATGCCGGCACCCACGGCAGGTGCCGGCTTCTTGATCAGGCGCTGGGAAGGCCGTCTCGGAGGACGGCCTCGGTTGGCCCGTCGGGTGTGTCAGACGCAGCCAGTCGGCTTGGGAAGACCGGCAACCTTGCAGGCGCCCTTCGCCGGGCCGGACGGGAACAGCTCGTAGATCCGCTTCAGGTTGAAACCCGTTTCCTTGCAGAGCTTGCGGATCATTGGTGCGACCCCGAACTGCAGGTAGTACTCGCGAAGATAGTTGACAACCTTCCAGTGCTCCTCGGTCAGGTCATCGACCCCCTCGGTCGAGGCCAGGGCATGCGCGACGAGCTCGTTCCAGCCCTCCGGCTCCTGCATGAAGCCGTCCTCGTCGACCTCGATGGATACCTCACCCTGTGTGAATGTTGGCATAATCAGACCTCCTTTAAAGTCTCCGGAACCCCGGTTTCGGTGCTAGCCATGTTCGCGTTTCTCTGATTGAGCTCGCTCTCCGCTCGGTGGAGCTTCTTGAGGAACTCGGGCGACGGGCGGTGGCCCAGCGCCATGGCGGCGCCGAGCTCGGCCCGTGCTTCCTCGACCTGGTCGAGGGCCAGCAGGCCGACGGCCAGAAAGTAGTGCCCGGCGCCGTTGTCCGGGTCGAGCTCGAGGACCCGGCGATTGGCCCGTACGAGCCCCTCCGCGTCTCCCATGTAAAGGTACGACTGGCCGAGGTTGTAGTGGGCCAACGGCATGCCGTCCCGCAGCTTCACCGCCTCCAGATTGGCTTCGAGGGCCGCCTTGAAGTCCCACTTCAGGAGCAGCGCGCCACCGAGGTTGACCCATGCCTCAACGAGACTGGAGTCGAGCTCCACGGCCCTGCGGTACTCGCGCCCGGCGCGGTCCACGTAGCCGTGCTCGGTGTAGGCGAGACCCAGGTTGAAGTGAGCCGCGGCGGAGTCCGGGCACTCCTGCACCCGTGCCTCGCAGCGCTCAATCCGTTCTTTCAGCGACTCTATTGTCATCGTGATCCCCCCCTCATGCACAAGTTCTCGATCGCAGCGAACAGTCTCCGCTCGGCATCATTCGCCGCCTCCAGCTCAACTTCGATCTCGGCCAGGTACGGCCGGACCAGTCCCGGATCGGCCTCGGCGATCGCAGCCAGGGCCTGCAGCAGCTCGGGTCTCAGCCCCTCGTCCCACACCAGTGAGACAAGGGCACCGACGTGAGGGCCGACCAACCCCGGCGCGCGGCGGCCGATCTCGCCGATGGCGGCGAGGCCGGGCGCTCCATTAGTTCCCGACTCGTCGTTCAGCGCCCACAACAGGCGGCGCAGAATCTCCTTTCCCAGCTCCGCGTTCGCTGCCGCGGCTTCGCCAAGGGCGGCCGCGGCGCGGCTCCGCACGGCCGTATCGTTGTCCCACAGGCGCCCGAGAAGCGGCCGCACCGAGCGGCTGTCGGCCTCTACCAGCCGCCGCAGCTCGTCGTCTCGACCCTCGTGCAGGAGCTCCGACACCATCTTCTTCAGCTCCATGCCAAAACCCGCGACCGTTCGTGTCGGAAGACTCGAGCCGCGTTCAGCAGCCCAGCGGACCACTGCGGAACGGCCAGGGCGTGGAGATGAGTGTACGACGCCCAGACGCGGCCCTTGGCGATGCCGTCCCGGCCGCCGCCGACACCGGTGCCGCGCTCGAGCCCGGCCGCCGTCGCTTCGGCATCCGCACCGCCGACGACGTGCGAGTAGTGGAACTCGTGCCCGCAAAGGCGGGTGCCGACCGGAAAGAAGTGGTTCTCGCGGTCGACCCGGCCGACGACGTAGCCGTGGCCCTGTGGCCGCCGCGTGTGCTCCACGACCAGGTCCAACACTCCGGTCATACGGTGGGTGATGCCGTCGACGATGAGCTCCCGCGCCAGCAGCATGAGGCCCCCGCACTCGGCGTACACCGGCAGACCGGCGGCGACTGCCGCGGACAGCGATCCCGCGAAGCTGCGGGCGGCCGTCAGCTCGCGGGCGTACATCTCCGGAAATCCGCCGCCGATGTAGAGGGCATCGACATCCTCGGGCAGCGGCCGGTCGTCGCGCGGAGAAACCAGCACCAGCTCGGCGCCACCGGACTCCAGGGCCTCCAGGTTTTCCGGGTAGAAGAAGCTGAAGACGTCGTCATGAAGAACCGCCACGCGCGCCGGCAGCCCCGGCGACATCGGCCGCGCGCGCGGCAGCTCGAAAGGCGGCGCCATGGAAGCCGTCGCCAGCACCGTCTCCAGGTCCACGTGTCCGCGCACGAGCTCGGCGGCCTGCTCGATGGCGGACTCCCGATCCGGGTGCTCCGCCGCCGTCACCAGCCCCAGGTGGCGACCTGGAAGCGGCTCGGCCTGCCGCAGCCGCGGCACGGCGCCGACGACAGGCGGTCCGTCGACCGCCGCCAGCGCCTCGCGAATGAGGCTTTCCTGGCGCGCGGTGGCGACGCGGTTGAGGATCACCCCGGCGAGCTCCACCTGCGGGTCGAGAGCGCGACATCCCAGCACCATGGCCGCCGCGGTTCGCGTCGTCTTGGTCACGTCGACGACCAGCAGCACGGGGGCACGAAGGCGCTTCGCGAGCTCGCCCGTCGAGTGGGTACCGCGTGCGTCAAGACCGTCGAACAGCCCGCGGTTGCCCTCGACCAGGAGAAGGTCGGCCGGCAGGGAGCGCGCGACCGCCTCTCCCATCGCCTCGTCGTTCATCATGAAGGTATCGAGGTTGCGGGCCGTGCGGCCGGCCGCGGCCGCCAGCCACGCTGCATCGATGTAGTCCGGGCCCTTCTTGAACGGCGCCACGCCGACACCCCGCTCGACGAGGGCGCGGGCAATGCCGAGACAGACCAGCGTCTTGCCGCTGTCCCCGGCCAAGCCCGCCACTACGACGCGAGGGGTGTTGACGCGCATCTCGTGCCGCCTGCCGCGCTCTACCGTCCCTCGAGAAAGCCGCAGGGACACTCTTCCCAGCACTTCTTGCAGCCGTCGCACAGCTCGAGCTTAACCTCAAAGAAGTCGCCCATGCAGGGCTCGGAGACCTTCTTGAAGCAGTTGTTCTGGCAGTACATCCAGCAGTTCTCGCAGTCAAAGCAGAGGCCGCAGCTGAAGCACCGCGTCACCTCCTCGAGCGCCTGCTCGGCAGTAACCCCGAGGTCGACCTCGTCGAGCGGCCTCGCCAGCCGCTCCGCCGGACCCAGCTGCTTGCGCTCGGCGCGCGTCTTCGCCTCGTACCAGGCCATCTTGATCTTTTCGGGACCGATCGTGGATCTGGAGTCGTCGTTCGGAAGCGCAAGCCCCCGAAGCGCGGCGTGGATCGATTCGGCCGCCTTCCGGCCCTGGCCGATGGAGGTCGTGGCGATCCCCAGGTTGAGGTTGTCACCTCCGGTCCAGACACCGTCAGTCGAGGTGCGGCCCCAGTCGTCCGCCTGCAGCCAGCCGTCGCCCAGCTCGTCGGAGCCGAGAACGTCGAGTGCCGGCTTCTGGCTGACCGCGGTGATCACGGTCTCGACCGGCAGCTCGTAGGTGTCGCCCTCGATCGGCACCGGCCGCCGGCGGCCGGACTCATCGGGCTCGCCGAGCTCCATGCGCTGCACGAGGATGGCTCGCACCGCCCCATCGGCGTCGCGCAGGATCTCCTTCGGTGCAGCGAGGAACTCGATGCCGATCCCCTCTTCCAGAGCCTCGTCGATTTCGCGCTCGATGGCCGGCATTTCGACACGGGTGCGGCGGTAGAGGATCGTGACGTCGGCGCCCATCCTCTTGGAGATCGCCGCCGAGTCGAAGATCAGGCGCTTGGAGACGCGCGCCGCGTCGATCGCGGTGTCGCCACCGCCGATCACGACCACTCTGCCGCCGAGCTCGACCTCCTTGCCGGAGTTCACGTGGTTGAGGAACTCGGTCCCGGTCCAGATCCCGGGGCCGTCCTCGCCCGGCACGCCGAGGTTCTTGCCGCGGTGGGCACCGATGGCGACGTAGATCGCCGCGTAATCGCGGCGCAGCTCGTCAAAGGCGATGTCCTTGCCCGCGGTGACGCCGCAGCGGATGTCGACGCCGGCGTCGGCGATGCGCTGGATCTCGGCGTCGAGCACCTCTCTCGGGAGGCGGTAGACGGGGATGCCGTAGCGCAGCATGCCGCCCGCCCGTGGCAGGCTCTCAAAGACGGTCACCGCATAGCCCCGCCGCGCCATTTGGTAGGCACAGGACAGCCCCGACGGCCCGCCGCCGATGACCGCGATCTTCTCTGTGAACGGCCCGCCGACGTCGAGCGCGGGCAGCTCGAGGCCTCGCTCCAGACCCCAGTCGCCGATGTGCCTCTCGACCGCATTGATGGCAACCGCGCCATCCTTCTCCTTGCGGTTACATTCGCCTTCGCACGGGTGCGGACAGACGCGGCCCATGATGGCCGGGAACGGGTTGGTCTCGACCTCCAGCCGCCACGCGCGGTCCGACGCCTCCTCCAACGTCAGGCCGAGCTTCTCCCGGTGCGCGAGAGTCGTCAGCCAGCCCCGGATATCGTTCCCCGACGGGCAGTGACCGATACACGGCGCCAACTTCTCGATCGCGATCGGACGCAGCGGCGAGATTTGCGAGCCCGAGCCTCCGCCGCTCGAAGTCAGCCGCGCCATGCGGCTCTTTGATCTTTCTGTGTCCTTCTTCTTCAGAAGACCCATGGAATCGCCTCCCCGGACCCCACTCCCGTCCGTCGAACGTTACGCGTACGGGTACAAGTTTTTCTTGAACTCCTCGAGCTGGCCGAGGATGTGGTCGTGCTTCTCCTCATCGACGATCAGGTAGTCGAGCAGCGAGCGCTGTACGAAGAAACGGCACTCCTCCTTCAGCTTCTTGGCCAGCTCGATGGTCTCGCGCTCCACCTGGTCGTGGGCCTCGATAGCATCCCACACCTCGGCGAGGTCCTCAGGTGTCAGCTGGACCGGCGTTGTCGTCAGCGAGTCGATGATGAACTGCTGCACGCGATGGTGCTGTACCGAGTCGTTGCGGATGATCTCCATGAACTGCCGGATCAGGAGGTTGTTGGTTCTCTCCATGATCTCGGCCGTGGTCTCGACCGCGTCGCGCTCGAGAGCCTGCCACTTGCGCAGCATCGCCACCATTTCCGAAACGCGCTCAGGACCCTTTGCGGATGTCGTCATGCTGCCCTCCTTGGCAGAGATCAAATGCGGGGGCCGGGGGCACCCGGCCCCCGCAGGGTGTCAGCATCAGCCGCCCGAGCCCTCCTCCGGCGGCAGGGTGATGAAGGAACCGCCGAAGTAGCTGTAGATGCAGCGCCCGGAGTCGATCAGCTGCCGGATCGCGAGCTTGCACAGCTTCTTGTCGACGGCGTCGTCGCCGAACTTTTCGATCATGGCCTTGGTCAGGTCCATGGCCTTCAGGTTCTTCTTGCCATGTGTGACCTTGACCAGGTCGAACATGGCCTGGGCCACCTCATCGACTATGGGCTGACTCATGACCGCCTCCTAGTGCTTCAGCTGGGTCGACCGCTTGTAGGTCTCCCCGGCATGCCTGAAGTCATCGATGTGGTACTTGGTGAACGGAATCCCGGTGATGTCGAAGAACCGGGGCCAGCCGATGCGCTCGATCCACTCACCCATCCGCTCATGCTTCTGAGCGTTCTCGGCATACACGTTGACGAGCTTGACCACGGCGTCCACAACCTCCGGCCACCGGGGCGGGTTGTTGGGGATGAAGGGGATGGCCAGCTTGGAGAACATGGGCTCGTGGCGGGCGTTGGAGACCTTGCCGCCGACCCAGATGGAGATGCCGTCGGCCTCGGCGTTGTTGATCTGCATCGCCGGGCAGACGGTGTAGCAGTTGCCGCAGTACATGCACTGCGCCTCTTCGACCTCCACCGACTGCTTGCCGTCGATGGTGGCCGGACGGATGGCGCCGGTCGGGCACGAGGAAACGAGCGTCGGGATCTCACACATCTTCGGCAGGTTCTCGTGATCGATCTTGGGCGCCTTGCGATGGATTCCCAGCACCGAGATGTCGGAGCAGTGGACGGCGCCGCACATGTTGAGGCAGCAGGCGAACGCGATCCGCAGCTTCGCCGGCAGGTTCATGTTGACAAAGTGCGGGTACAGCTCGTCCATGATCGCCTTGACCACGCCGGAGGCGTCGGTCGCTGAGGAGTGGCAGTGAACCCAGCCCTGGGTGTGGACGATCGATGAGATCGCGTTGCCGGTGCCGCCGACCGGGAAGCCGAGCTCATGCAGCTCCTCCTTCAAGGCGGCGATCTTCGACTTGTCGGTGAGCAGGAACTCCACGTTGTGGCGGCTCGTCCAGCGGAGATGCCCGCCACAGTACTTGTCCGCGAGCCCCGCGAATGCTCGAATTGTAACGGTGCTCAGAAGACGTGGGGTACCCGCCCGCACCGTGTAGAGCTTGTCACCCGACTCCGCCACATGAACCATCACACCCGGCTCGAGGATCTCGTGGTAGGCCCACGTGCCGTAGTTCTTCTTGATGATTGGCGGAAGGAACTGCCTGAAGTCCGGGGGACCGATGTCGGTCTTTCTCTCTGCTACAGCCATGGATTCCTCCCTTTCCTCACTGATCCTCGTCTTCGAGCTCGTCCTCGAAGAAGATGTAGGGGTTGGTACGCGGATGGGCGACCATCTCGGGCGTCGGCTCGAGACCGATCTCCTCGAGGAAGTTCCCCAGGCCAACGCGCTGGATAAACTCGCCGACGCGCTCGCGGTTCTTGCCGTACTCGCCCCAGAAGTCCCAGATCGCCTCGGCGAGCTCCTTGAGGTCCTCGTACGGTGGCTTCATCTCGAGGAACGGCACGAACACCGCCGACAGCAGAGCGCCGCCGATGATCGGCGCCTTGGCGCCAATCAGGATCGTCGCGCCCCGCTCCTTGCCGGGCCTCAGCGCCTTCGGCATCACGTTGATGCAGTGCATGCACTTGACGCACTCGGAGTTGTCGATGTCGAGGCTCTTGCCGTCCCACTGGATGCAGTGCGTCGGGCAGAGCCTGCAGATCTCGTTCCGGATATCGACGCCGTCCGCCGCGTACTTCTGCACCTGCTCCTGGTCGACCTGGATGTCGTCCTTCCAGGTGCCTATGATCGACATGTCCGAGCGGGCCACGGAGGCCACGCAGTCGTTCGGGCAACCGGAGAACTTGAACTTGTACTTGTACGGGAACGCCGGCCGGTGCAGCTCGTCCTGGTAGCTGTGGGTGATGTCGTTGCAGGCATCCAGAGTGTCGTAGCACGCCCACTCGCAGCGGCCGGGGCCGACGCAGCAGCTCGGCGTCCGCACGTCGGAGCCCGAGCCGCCGAGGTCGAAGCCGTGCGCGGTGAGGTCGGCAAAGCAGGGCTCCAGCGCCTCGGTCTTCGACCCCAGGAAGATGATGTCGCCGGTGGAGCCGTGCATGTTGGTCAGACCGGAGCCGTGCCGCTCCCAGATATCGCACAACGTACGAAGCACCTCGGAGGTGTAGAACCAGCCGGCGGGCTGGTTGACGCGGTAGGTGTGGAACGCCGCAACCTCCGGAAACTCCTCCGGTAGGTCGGAGTACCGGCCGATGACGCCGCCGCCGTAGCCCATGACGCCAACCAGGCCGCCGTGCTTCCAGTGGCTGATCTTGTCCTCAAACGACCGCTCGAGCTGGCCGAGCGTGTCGCGGGCCATGGGGTTTGTCTCCGCGCTTTTCTTGATCTCCTTGACGAAGCTCGGCCACGGCCCTTTGTCGAGCTCGTCAAGCAGCGGGGTTGCTCTATTCTTCTCACTCATGTCGACTCCTTTCCCAGATCAGATCTTTGACCAATAGCCTGAGAAGACTACTGTTGACAGGAAGTAGCCCAGAGGCACATTGACGAGCACCCCGGCCGTGAACGCCCAGAACGGCTTGAGGCCGAAGTTGGCGAGCTCGGCGAACCGCGTCGACAGCCCGATGCAAAGGAAGCAGAGCACGAAAGCCCACGACCGCAGCTTCTTCACCGGCGCGATGACCTTCGGGTTGAGCTCGCTCTCGAACCAATCGGACTTGTACCTCAGCTGGGTGAGCGCCCAGCGCTGACCCTCGCTGGTCGCAACGCCGCGAAGAACGTTGAACTCCTTCAGCGACATGTGACCCGCGAACGTGATCACGCCCTTCTCGGCCTGGTACTGGAACTTCCCGGCCAGTGACTCGGGCACAGCGTAGGTGGAGAAGTCGGCGCTGTACTTCGTCTTCCCGGCCTTCGACGAGAAGGTCCCGTCCACCTTGGCCGTCCCGATGTATCCGGGCGGCGGCGCCGCCGAGACCGCGCTCATGATGACCGAGGCCGCGAAGAACCCGAGAACGAACTTCGGGAACCTCTCCCAGATCACCCCCGCCCCGACGCTCGAGCGTGTTCCCTCCGTATTGCGCTCCCAGAACATCACCGACACTACCGACAGGAGTAGGCACCAGATGCCGATCCAGATGTCGCGGCCGATGACCTTCATCAGCGTGAAGGTGTTGATCGGCGAGTCGCCGAACTTGGTGGCGAGCTCGGCGACGACGGCGAACCCGGCCGCGTCCGCGAACTCGGACGTACCGATCCAGGCGCCCGCTTCACCGGGACTGATGGTGTGCGGAACCATGGCCTTACAGACGAATGTCAGGGTGAAGATCATCACGATTGCCCAGATCGAGACGACGCCGATGCCGATTGCGATATGGTCCTTGTCGGCACGTACTGAACCGCCGACGGCAATCGAGGCTGACACGCCGCAAACTGCCCCGCCGGCGCCGAGAACAGCGCCGAAGCGCGGATCCAGCTTGAACACCTTGGTCGCAACCAGGAAGATCACCAGCCACGTCGTGACCGCGACGATCGTCGCCTGGACGAAGGCGATCGGACCGGCCGAGAAGATCAGGGTCAGCGGCAGTGTGGCGCCGAGCAGGACGATACCGGTCTTGATGTAGTACTCGGTGCGCAACGAGGTCTTGAACCACTCGGGCACCTTGATGATGTTGCCGATGATAAGGCCGATGATGAGCGCGAGCAGCGGCGCGCCGAGATCGTAGCGCTTCATCACCTCCCAGCCCGCGAGGTAGAAGACCACGAGCGAGCCGAGGAAGAGAATGATGTAGCCAGGAATGAACTCCGACAGTTTGCGGCCCATGATCTTCATCGAGATCGTGAACACGACCCCGAAGACGAGGAAGACCACCGCGACGCCACCAATGTGCTTGGAAAAGTCAGCGCCCAGCTGGGAGAGGTTGCCCCACGTCCCAGGAGTGACCGCCCAGCCCTTGATTGTCGCGCCGAAGGCATAGGTGATGAGCGCAAGCCCCATCAGGCCGAGGCCCAGCCACACCGCCCACCAGTCCTCCGTCTTCCAAAGCTTTTCCAACGCCTTTCCCATGTCCTCCTCCTTCTCCCCCGCGCGACATCCACTCCTCCCCGTCGCGCAGACTGCAACCCATGTGCCAGTCGGGCGTTCCCGCAACCGACATGGAAAAGCTTGAAGATGCAGTTATTTATGGAGCCAAGCCACGATGCTGGCTGCGCGACGCCAGCTGGCCCGTTACCTGAGCGTAACCTGCAGGCTCAATGCGCTGAAGGAAAGACACTTGACCGGACAGAGCCAGCCCGCACCGCCGTTGCCGAGCGAGGCACAAACCGACCCGTAACCGTCGGGTAACAGCCTCTGCCCCCATGAGTCTGGTTCCACAGCAATCTCGATCTGTGGGCGGACTGAACCTGATCCCGCGCAAGGCGCACCAATCCCGCCAGCTGGACGCCCCACGCGAACGATGACTGGGTTGGCTGGATTCGCTCGCGATGCGCGCAGCACATCCATGGGAGCGCTTGCCGAGTAGCCCTCCCTTGGCGCTCGAGCGGTGGCTCGACGCCTCTCAGGGGCTACGCGGTGCGCGGTCCTAGTGGAACTCCCACTCCAGGAAACCCTCGGGGATGTCGCTCATCGCGTTCACGATCAGCTCCACCAGGCCCCCGTACAGGATGCCGCAGCGGTCCCAGGCATCGTAGTAGGTCAGGAGGTCCCTCATCTGGCCCTTGCAGTTGGAGCACGGCGCGCACACATACTTGTGCGTCTCCGGCTCGATGCAGTCGGCGAACGCCTCCAAGATCTGAATGAACTTGACCCGGCCCGCGACCCGGGTTCGCCAGTCCGGGAAGTTGAGAGACTGGCAGACGGCGAAGCCCGACCCGCCGCCACAGCAGAAGTTGTCGACGCCGTGGGGCTCCATCTCGCGGAAACGGGGCGCGATCTTGGCGAGAATGTTGCGCTGGGGCTGGATGATGCCCATCGAGCGCGTGATGTTGCACGGGTCGTGCAGGGTGACCGGGAAGTCGTTCCGCGAGGGGTCGAGGGGCAGCCTGCCGCTCAGGACCAGGTCTTCGAGTGTGACCAGGCAGCTCTCGGTGCGCACCCGCAGCGGGTCCGGGATGAGGCGGTCGGCGGCCGCCATCGTGGCCTTGTGGGCGTGGCCGCACTCACCCATCATGATCTTCTTCACCCCGAGCTTCTTGGCCACCTCATAGTGCTTGAGCGCAATCCGCGAGAACTGGATGTCATCGTAGAAGAGGCCGTAGTTGACGGAGTCGTACCCCACGAGCTCCGACGACAGCGTCCATTTGATGCCTGCCGCCTCGAGGATGATCGCGAACGCCTGCAGGTTCTCCGGCCATGACAGGAACTCGCCCGCGTTGTGCAGCACCAGGTAGTCGGCGCCCTCGACATCGAAGGGGATCTTGATGTCGAGCTTGGTCTTCTCCGTAATATCTTCTTCGGCGAACTCCATGATGTCCATCAGGCCGGCCGGATTGAGGCCGGTGGAGGAGCCCACCGCCATCTGCTTGACCGTCCCCAGCTCGTGCAGCTCGGGCATGGCGATTCCCAGCTCCTGGCTGAACAGCTTCCTGATCTCCCGCGTGAGGAGGCCGTTGTCGATCCCGATCGGGCACTGCTGGGCGCAGCGGCGACACAGGGTGCAGCGGTATGACAGCTCGGCGAGCTTGACCAGCGTTTCCCAGTCGAGCTCGATGTCGTTGCCGCGCAGCTTCGGAAACAGGTTGCCGCCTGGCTTGATGTAGCGGTCGACGATCTTGCGCAGGATCTCGGCGCGGAACGTCGGACGATACATTTCCATGTGCCCGGACGCCGTGTAGATCGGGCACGCCTCGGCGCAGGTCTGGCACTTGACGCAGTTCTCCATGGACACGAGGAGCGGCTGCAGGAAGGTCCAGTTGTTCTCCTTGGTCAAGAGCTTGCGCAAGCCGCTGAGGAACCCGGCCACCAGGCGCTCCTTCTCCTCCTCGCTTTTCGGCACCGGGATCTGGGCGCCGCACACACCATCCGGACCGACCTCGATCCTCGTGCGCTGGTCCTCGGTGATCTCCTTGATCGGCTCATCCACCCAGTCCTCGTAAGGAGGAGGCAGCGGCAGCAGGCGGGCAGGGTCGACGTCCTCGTTCTCGGCGAGAAAACGGAGCAGGTCTCCCTGCGATGCGATCCTCGGCCTCTCCATCACTTTCCCCCCTTCGTGTCGTGCTCTGGCACCTCGGTCACGACCTCGGCCCAGCTGCGGCCGGTCTGGATGTGCGGCGCCGACCAGTCCATCCCGTACTGCAGCGCCGCCTCCAGACGAGATGAGAACGGGCCTCCGGCCACGTACGGCCGATCATCCCACCGCACCTTGTGGTAGGTAAAGTACTTGGCGAAGAAGTGCACCATCCGCGTGTAGGGCATGTAGAGAACGAACAACGCACCCAGCGCCATCTGGAGCCCGAGGAGCGGCGTGACATCGAGTGGCTTCAAGCGCAGCACGGAGGCGACCGCTGCGCCCGCGCCCGCCAGCCCATCGGTGACCACCACGGCCGTGCTCGCCGCCCCGAACGCCAACAACAGCAGGAGGTTGAGGCGATCCAGCGGCGTCGTGTACGGCCTCAGCTTGGGGCTCGACGAGCGCTCGATCAGGAGCACGGTTGCGCCCACGAGCAGCAGGCCGCCGCCGAAGCCGGCCAGCCACGGGAGCACGATGCTCAGGATCGCCGGCGACCAGCCCAGCCCCTGTACGACGAGGCCCACCGTGGTGACGACGAGGAGGTAGAGCCCCCAGTGGAACGGCATCGATCCCCACCACAGGCTGCGGTTGTTCTTCCACACGCCCTTCAGCAGGACGATCTCCTCACCCATGGCGCTCACCTCTCCGACCAGGCTCGTCCGCCGCTTGTGGGTCCACCAGTCCTTTTCCTCGAGGTAGGAGCCGCCGTGATCCCGGCGCGGCTCGTGTGCCACGGGGTACAGATCCCACCTCAGATGCATCGGCGTCAGCGCATAGTGAAGCCCCTTCATGACACATCCCGCGATGAACCCGATAACTGCCACCCAGACCCACGCCAGCAAGCCGATCCCCGCCATGAAACCTCCCCGGCCCGGCACCCGGCCGGACACCGCCGTTCGACCGAGCAAGTATCGTGCCGTCTCAGCATCGGCACCACTCGGCGGCTGCGGCGAACCAGAGTGCACGCAAGTGGCGCGGCACCCAGCCGTTGCCGACCGCTCGTCGCGCCTTCACGATCCAGCGCCTCGCCTGCAGACCGCCGCCGCCGGGCAAGCAGTTACGGAAAGGTAACGTGCCCCGGGCCCGGACCTTCATGCGCGATCCCAGCGAGACCGGCGAGACTTCTGTCAGCGCTGGGATCTGAGCGTCGAGCTGCCGCAGGCATACTTGACGGTATGTTGAGGACAGCGAGGCGTGAAGGGCACCGCGATGGCTGGCGTATCGCCGGCCGCGGTAGATCGCGAGTGAATGATCTGGGCTATGAGCCCTGTATCAGGTCGTCCTTGGCATAGCGTTTCTTCACCCAGCTCGGGATGAGCGACAGCAGGACGAAGAAGATGGCTGCTATCGCCAGGTAGACAATGGTCTTCTTCACAGCTTCCGGCTGCCCTCCGGAGAGGATCACCTCACGCGCCGAGCCGGCGGCGAAGTTGAAGGCGATGGTCGCCGGGATCATGCAGGGAAAGGTCACGAGAATGTAGGTCCGCAGCGGGATATCGGTCAGGCCGTAGACGTAGTTCTGGACATTGAACGGAAAGAGCGGCACCAGGCGGGTGATCATCAGCATCCGCCACCCCTGCTTGCGGACGCCGTCGTCGATCTTCTTGAGGGCCCGGTTCTTTTCGACCCACCCGGCGACCATGTCGCGGGCCGCGTAGCGGCCGATGAGGAAGGCCAGCACGGCCCCCAGGTTGGCGCCCACCGTGGTCCACACCGACCCCCACACCGCACCGAAGATGAGGCCGCTAACGATGGACATCGGCAGACCCGGCAGCAGCAGAACGCAGGCGATGATCCAGATCGCGATCAGCGCCGCCGGCGCCCACGGTCCCATACCGTGGAAGAACGCATCGAGCCTCAAGACGCGGTCCTTGAGCGTCCCTCCCTTGAGCATGTCGAAGACGCCGAAGTGGTTGGCAATGAGGATCAGCGCCGCGATCGCGGCCAGCACCACTACCAGCTTGATCCAGGGCCTGCCGCCGCCGGCCTTGTCCTCGCGTTCTCCGCTCATGGTCTGTACTCCTTCCCAATGGTAGGCCCTCAAGCTGCGCCCGAAGGCCCACCCGGATCACCCGCGGACGTTAGCCGGACACCGAGGAACGAAGCGGGCCGGGAATGACCCCGGCCCGCCTTCCCTCGAAATCGCGAGCCGGTCTACTTGCAGTCGTCGCACACGATGTTGTTCGGATAAGCCTTGTTGTAGTAGCTCCACTCGATCCACGAGCCATCGTAGTTGTGAAGATGGGAGATATCCCATCCCATGAGGTAGAGCGAGAAGATCTCGGTCGTCGTGCGGACGCCCGACTGGCAGTAGAAAATCTGGTGCTTGTTCTTGTCCATGCCGATTGCATCGATGAGCTTCTGGGTGGCGGCGGCGTCCTTCCAGGCGGTCGCCTCCCCACCCTCGGCCACCGGCTGCTTGAACGCCGGCCAGTTCTGATGCTTGGCCCACGGAATGCGGCCCTTGGCGTAGGCGCCCTTCTTGAGCTGCTCGCCGCTCCACTCCTTGCCGCCGCGCGTATCCCACAGCTGGTACTCCGGCGAGGTCTTGACCCGCCAGATCTCCGACAGCCCGACGGTCCACCCGGGCAGCTCATCGGCTGCGACAAAGGTCCCCTCCTTGGCCGGCCTGGCCGGCAGGTGATCGACATCGTAGCCGGCCGCCTTCCACGCCTGGAAGCCGCCGTCGAGGACCCGGCAGTCCGTCTTGCCGTACAGGTAGAACATCCACCATACCCGTGTCGAGTCGTACTTGTGATCGTAGATGACGACCTTCGAGTCGTTGTCGATCCCGAGCTCGCGTGCGAACGCCTGGAAGGCGTCGCGGTCGAGGGCCATCCCCTCGTACGGGAACTCCACGCCTTCCTTGGGCTCGTAGTCGCCCCGCCAGATGTGCAGTGCACCCGGGACATGGCCAAGGCCGTAGTCGGTGAGCTTGGCAACCGCCAGGACCACCAGCTTGGGGTCCTTGGCATCCATCATCGACTTCAGCTCCTGGGCCGTGATCAAGGCTTGACCGCGCTCGAAACCCTTGTAGTTGTCTCCCGCGAGGAGCGGCGCCGCGGCACCTATGACGAGGGCCAGGATCACGACGATCGGCCACCTGCAGAATCGTTGCTGGGACATGTCTCTCCTCCTTTGCATTCACGTTCAGACAGCCACTACGGCCGGAACATCTAGTGCAAGCTGCGTTCCACCACCGATATTGTGCTAACCTATTGTTGATGAAGTAATTGAGCGGTGACAGGAGCTATTCCGAGGCCGTGCCCGCAGGTGCCGTGTGGGGCCGGTAACCGTCTTCGTTACCCTGCTGTAACAGCCGCCTCGCCTCGGGTGGAGTGTAGTGGAGGGGGAGCTCGACGGCAAAGGTGCTGCCCGCCCCCTCCTCACTGCTGACGGCCACACCACCGCCGTGCGCCTCGAAGACCTCTCGCACAATCGCGAGACCGAGCCCCGTCCCCTCCGGCGCGTGACGCTTTGCGTTCGGCGCGCGAACGAACTCGAGCAGGACTTGATCGCGGAACGCCGCCGGAATTCCGATGCCGCGATCGAGCACCTGAACCGTCACGGCGGTGTCGTTGACGCGCAGGCGAACCGTCACGGCGCCTCCCCGATACGAGTACTTGATTGCGTTTTGGACCAGGTTCTCGAAGGCATGGACCAGATCGGGGGGAATCCCCCAGTCGAGGATGGCCACACCGTCGAAGTCCGGGACCAGCTCGATATTCCGCTCCGCGGCCAGCGGCTCCAAGGCATCCATGATGTCGGCCAACAGCTGGTTGACGTTGATAGCCCGGCTCCACGGGGCCCGACCCCGGCCCTCCCGAATCTTGGCCAGCTCGAGCAGGTCGTTGACGATCGCCAGCAGGCCGTCGACCCGCTCGATCGCACCGGCGAGCAGGCGGCGCCCGCGTTCGGAGGCAGGGTCGACGTAGCCCTTCGCCAGCACAGACAGCGTCGTCTGGACGGTTCCCAACGGCGACCGGAGCTGGTGGGCCGAGATCCGCATGTAGTGCGACTTGCGTTGCTCGAGCTCGGCGATCTCATCGAGCAGGCACTGCAGCTCGGTCGTGCGCTCCTGCAGCTTGCCGGTGGTCCTGTAGAGCTCGATGTTGCGCTTCTTGAAGCGGCTGGTCACCGAGTCCGTGAGGTAGACGATGCCGAAGAGGGCGACCGTGAGAGCCACGAGGTTGAGGTCACAGGCACGGCCGCACATGCCGCGAGTAGGATCGACGGGATGGACGGCGAGTAGCCCCTTGCCCTCCGCCATGTACAGCCCGAGAAGACCGACAGACGTTGCTGCGGCCAGGACATACATGATTCGGGTCGCGATCATGATGGTCCCGATCGCCATGTGAAATGCGAACACCGGGAGCAACGGGCTCTGCAAGCCTCCGCTGAAGTGAACGGTCACGACCAGCGACAGGAGGTCCATGACCATCTGCCGGATGGCGCAGCTGCGGAGGTTCCCGTAAGGTTGGCCGTGCTCCTCCGCAATGCGAAACACATTGAAGAAGATCAAGTTGTAGGCGGCCACGAAGAGGGCCACCAGGAACAGGCTCGGCCATACCGACTGCATGCCGATGCGCGGGCCCACAAGCGACGCCGCCACCAGCCCCGCGACCGCCAGCCAGCGGAGCTTGATGAACCACTGCAGACGTTCCCGTAGCTCCGGGGCGAAGATGAAGGCGAACCGGGACTCGGCCAAGCACTACTCCCCGATCAGCTCCGCAACGTGGGCCAGGAGCTCCTCGGGGGAGACGGGCTTCTCAAGGTAGCGGTCGCACGGCACCCACGACTCGTCGACCTCCATCCTCACGTTGTAGACCTGGTCCACACCGGTGAGCATGATGATCGGGATGGCGGCGGTCGCCGGATCCGTGCGCAACGTGCGCGCCACGTCGAAGCCTTCCGAGAGGTGGTCCATCATCACGTCGAGAACGATCAGATCCGGCGCTGCCTCGTGGACCCGAGCCAACCCCTCCGTTCCGTTGCCCGCTGTCGAGATGCGGTAGCGGGTTTCCAGTACCGCTGACACCGCGTCCACGAAAACCTCGTCGTCGTCGATCAGGAGGACTGTCTTCCTCTCGTCCATGGGACCTCCTAGTGTCCGACCAGCGCCCCTGTTGGACATGCGGTGAGGCATGAGCCACAGTGGATGCACAGCTCCTGGTTCACGGAGTGCACATGCTTGATCGTACCCGAGATGGCATCCGATGGACAGGCCTTGGCGCACAGTCCGCAGCCGTTGCACAGCTCCTCACTGATCGAGTATGTCAGCAACGCCTTGCACTGGCCCGCGGGACAACGACGATCGACTACGTGGGCCTCGTACTCCTCGCGGAAGTGGCGCAACGTCGACAGGACGGGGTTCGGCCCGGTTTGTCCGAGGCCGCAGAGCGCGGTTCCCTTGATGTGAGCGGCCATCGACTCCAGGAGATCGAGATCCTCGAGCCGTCCCCGGCCGGCGGTGATCTCCTCCAGAGTATTCAGCATCACCCTGGTGCCGATGCGACAGGGAGGACACTTACCGCATGACTCGTCGACCACGAACTCGAGGAAGAAGCGCGCCAGCTCCACCATGCAGGTGGAGGAATCCATGACGATGAGGCCCCCCGAGCCCATGATGGCACCCAGCTCCTGCAGCGACTCGTAGTCGATCGGGGTATCGGCGGCCGACGCCGGTATGCAGCCCCCGGATGGACCGCCCGACTGCGCCGCCTTGAACGGTAGCCCCGAGCGCATCCCGCCGCCGATCTCCTCCACCACCTCAGCCAGCGAGACACCCATCGGCACCTCGACCAGCCCGGTGTTGCGAACCGCCCCCGCAAGGGCGAACACCTTGGTTCCCTTGCTTCGCTGGGTGCCGATGCCGGCGTACCAGTCGGCGCCTCGGAGCAGAATCGGAGGCACGTTGGCCCATGTCTCGACGTTGTTGAGCAAGGTCGGCCGGTTCCACAGCCCACACTGAGCGGGGAACGGCGGCCGCGGTCGCGGTGTACCACGCTGTCCTTCGATCGACCGCATGAGGGCCGTTTCCTCGCCGCACACGAAGGCTCCGGCCCCGATCCGAATCTCGACCTCGAAGGTGTGCCCGGAGCCCAGGATATCGGGCCCCAGCAGGCCGCAGCGCCACGCGTTCTCGATCGCGCCCTCGAGTCGTTCGATCGCGAGAGGGTACTCGGCCCTGACATAGATGTAGCCCTGACGCGAGCCGATGACACGGCCCGCTATCGTCATCGCCTCGATGACGGAGAGCGGGTCTCCCTCGAGGATGCTGCGGTCCATGAACGCGCCGGGATCGCCCTCGTCGGCGTTGCAGACCACGTACTTGACGTCGCCGGCCGCCTCACGAACGAACTGCCACTTGAGGCCGGCAGGAAAACCGGCGCCGCCGCGGCCGCGCAGGCCGCTTCGCTTGAGAGCGTCGAGCACCTCGGTCGCTTCGAGGTCGAACAGGACCTTCTCGAGAGCCCTGTAGCCATCGGCTGCCACGTACTCCTCGAGGCTCGCGGGATCGATCACGCCGCAGTTGCGCAGCGCGATCTTCTGCTGCCGCGCGAAGAACGGTACCTCTCTGCTGTGCAAGAGCTTGCCCTCGGGCGTCTCCCAGGCAAGCTCGAGATCGGCCACAGGGGTGTTGCCGGCCAGATGCTCGGAGACGACGCGCTGCACCTTTTCTGGATCGAGCATCGGGTAATACACACCGTCCGGCACCACAAGGGCCAGGGGGCCGGCGTCGCACAGCCCCATGCAACCCACCTCGACCACTCTCACGGCATCCTGGAGCCCTGCGCCGGCAACCTCGTCGCGCAGGGCCTGCGCGACAGAGTCGGCATGGCAAGAAACACAAGCTCCACCAGCGCACACCAGCACCTCGCGCCGGACCGGAGTCTCTCCACGACGGCTCTCGAGCCGCGTCGCGAGCTGCGTCGACAGGGCGCTGCGAATGGCCGCCAGGTCCGTCCTCGTGAGCGGGTTGGGGATCGCCGAGTCAGGCAGGTTCGTCGCCACTGGCCTCCTCCTCCGCTGACGCGGCGCTCTCTCGCCGCGCCCGTGCCCGCAACTTCCGAACCAGCTTCCGCACCTCGGTGGCAGTCAGGTGACCGTGCACCTCATCGTTCACCATCATGGCCGGAGCGAGGCCGCAGGCACCGATGCAGCGCACCTGCTCGAGACTGAAGAGTCGGTCCTCAGTGACATCACCAATCCCGATCGCGAGCAGGCTCTCGATCGCCTCCAGCACGCGCTGTCCCTGCCGAACGAAGCAAGCGGTTCCCATACACACCTTGAGCTGATACCGACCGCGGGGGTTGGTGGTAAAGAAGTGGTAGAAGCTGACCACGCCGTAGACCTCGATCGGCGACAGAGCGAGCTGCTGGGCGACGTACTCCTGGACCGGAAACGGAAGGTAGCCGATCTCCTCCTGCACCCTGTGCAACAGCGGAATCAGCCGCTCCCGTCCGCCGGGGTGCGCGGCAACCCACTGGTCGATCAGGTCCCACACCTCCGGACGGATCTCGTCGGCCGGAAGCGGTTCCTGGGTCCCGAAGAAGCCCGGCAACTCGCCCGTTGTGCGCTGCCGCTCTTCCACCCCCGTACGCTCGCTCATTTCGACCTCCGGACCTCAACTGCCGTCGGCTCGGCCCCGTTCTCCATCAGCCGCGCAGCCGCATCCTCGCTGCCGTACCACTGCGCCACCGGCCTCCCCGGCCTCACCCGGCGGTCAAGCCGGGCGCGAAGCAGAATCTCCCTGCCGCCCGCCCTGACGCACACGCGCTCGCCGTTGCGGACACCGACGGCCTCGGCGTCGGACGGGGCGAGGTGGAGGGCGACAGTCGGCGCCAGCTCCTGGAGAGTCGCGCTGAAGCTGGTCACCAGCCCGCTGTGGAACAGACGGGGCGAGGCGTCGAGCAGCATCCCGCTCGGCTTCCTGCTTCCTATCGGCGGCGGCGCGGCGGCAAGACTCACCGTGGGCCGCTGAGCCGCTCCGGCCAGGGCTGCTGCGATCTCCTCGTCGAGGAGCAGCTTCGACGGCAGCTCCACGCCCAGCCGCCGCGCAACCTCCACGATCAAGCGGCCATCCTGGGGAAGGCCCGCCGGAGCCTGCACGACTCCGGCAAGGCGCCGCCGCTGTCCGTCGGCGGCGACCACGGACCCTTCCCGCTCGCCCAGGATCGCTACCGGCAGCACGACGTCGGCAAGGCGGGCGGACTCGGTGAGGAACGTGTCCTGCACCACCACGAACTCCGCGCTCCGCACCATGGCACGCCCGGCCAGGCGTCTGGGCCAGGAGCCCACCGGGTCCTCGCCAACGAGGTAGAGCAGCCCTACCTCCCCCGTCGCCGCGTGCTCGCTAGCTTCAGCAAGGGACCATCCCGGGGCTGCAGGCACCGGTACGCCCCATGCCGCCTCGAGCCCAGCTGTCGCCTCGCAGTCGCCAACACGCTTGCCGCCCGGCAGCAGTCGAGGATGGAGACCAACGTCGAGCACGCCCTGCACGTTTGCCTTTTCGCCCAGGACCATCACCTTCGGTTCGGCTCCATCCCCGCCGCCGAGAAGCGACATCAGCTCGACTGCGGCACGTGTCACCTCGGCCTCGTCGCCCGGGATGCCGAGCCCGGTCAGCACCACGGCGACTGGTGCGGTCGCCGCAAGCAGGCGCTCGGCAAGCTCCTCGAGCCGTTCCGGCGCCACCCCGGTGATCTCCGAGGCCGTCACCGGTGTGTAGGCACCGAGGCTGGTGAGCCAGTCCGAGAGCCCGGCGGCCCCTTGGTCCCTGGCTATCCCGGAGCGCTCCGCCACCCGTGCGGCCACCGCCCGTACCAGGACCTCCTCTGTTCCGAGAGCCGGCGAAAGGTGCATGGCGGCGTGTCGCTCCAGTCCGCCCGAGAGACCATGCACGAGGATGAAGTCCCGTCCCCGTTGCCGGGCCCCCTGTACGAGCTCGGTCTTCACGAGCGGGTGGGTCCGGGTGGGGTCCGCCCGCAGCACGAGGACCAGGTCCGCGGCCCACAGGTCCTCGAACGTGGCCGTCGACCGCGCCGCGCCTGTGCGCTGGCCCATCCCGTCGACCAGTGCCTCGACACCGCCCACAGGTCCGACTCCGACATGCGGTGAGCCGAGGCCGCCGCGCACCAGCCGCTGCAGGAGATAGGCGTCCTCGCAGGTGAGGCGGGAGCTTCCGACCGCGACCACAGCCTTCTTCGACCGGCGAGTCTCGGCGGCAATACGCTCGACCTCGGCCAGCGCTTCGGCCCAGCTGGCGTCGACCAGGCGCCCGCCGCGCCGCACCAGCGGCACCGACAGCCGCTGCGGGCTGGTGAGAACGTCCCAGCCGAGCCAACCCTTGGCGCAAAGCTTGCCGCGGTTGGGCGCCGTGTCCGGGTCCGCCGTGACCCGCTGCAGGGCCCCGCCGTGCGTCTCAACCGTCACCTGACAGCCGCAGCTGCACAGGGAGCAGGTCGTCACAGCCCTTTGCCGGAGCCACGCCGGTACGTCCGAGTGGTAGGGCCTGGCGGAGAGCGCTCCCACCGGACAGGAGTTGACACACTGGCCGCAGAACTCGCAGTCCAGCGGTCGCTCGAGAAACGTGGTGACCCGTGCATCGAGGCCGCGGTTGACAATGCCGATCTCCGCCACCCCCTGTACCTCGTCGCACAGGCGAACGCAACGGCCGCACAGGATGCACTTCTCTGCGTCGCGGACGATGACCGGCGAACGGTCGTCGAGCGGCACCTGCCGGCGCTCGAACGGCAACAGGGCATCGGCAACTCCGTGGTCGAAGACCAAGTCCTGGAGACGGCAGTCGCCACTCTTTTCGCACACCGGACACTCCATCCGATGATCGAGCACGATCAGCTGCAGCTGCCGCCGTCTTGCCTCGATCACCTGCGGCGTGTCGGTCTCGACAATCATGCCCCGCTGCACCGGGGTCGAGCACGCCGGCACCAGGCCGCCGCGCCCGTCCCGCCGCTCTACCAGACACAGACGACAGCCTCCGTAGGGGGTCAGGCGATCGTCGTGGCACAGCGTGGGTACGGAGATCCCGAGCCCCCGCAGGACCTCGAGGACCGAGGCGCCGGAGCTGGCCTCGAGCTGCTCACCGTTGACCGTGATCGGCACGCTCGCCGTCATCTTCAAACCCCTCACTCGACCCCCAGCGGTCGCAGTCTCTTGAACGCCCACTTCGTCCGCAACCGGTTCCCGTAGCGGGCGATGCTCCCCGGCGGTTTGGCGGACGCCTTCGACCTCCAGTCCTTCTCGAACAGGAAGTCCAGAATGTGGATCGCCGGCTTGCCGGTGCCGGCGATCGCCATCCGACAGCCGGCGCAGTAGGTCACCTGAGGCAGCGCGGACTCCGCCGCCCGCCGCCGGCTCACGGCCTGCGAGAGCTCCGGATCCACCGGGTAGATCATGCCTCCGAAGCCGCAGCAGCGGGCCAGCTCACCGTTGTACTCGATGTCGTCGACCCCGCCGCCGCCCGCCTCGATCAGAGTACGGACCGCTTGGTGAAGATCCGGCTCGTGGCGCGCCTTGCACGAGTCGTGGACCGAGACGACTTCTCCCTCCCGTCTCCGCGGCGGCTCCCACCTCCCGGCCAGCAGCTCCCACACCGTCGTCACCGCGAGCTCGGGAAAGCTCTCCTTCAAGGTATGGGCGCAGTCGGGGCAGGCGGCGACCAGCTCTTCCGCACCGACCTTCTCGGCCGCCTCCAGGATCCCTCGCCGCGTCTGTTCAAACTCCTCCTCCATCCCGAGCAGCTCCACCGGCGCGCCGCAGCAGTACATGAGAACGCCCGTTCCGGGGTAGCTCCGCCGCAGCTCGTCATACATGGTGATCGTGTGGCGCGGCGCGACCGCCGGCAGGGCGCAGCCGGTGAAGAACAGCCGCTTCGCCCGTCTCCTGCCCGGCTCGGCCATTGCCAGCGTGAACATCGAGCCGACTCCGGCCTTCCAGTAGCTCACGATCCCCTTGTGCACGGGCAGCGGGCCGACACCCTCCTCGACCGCTCGGCGCCGCGCCTCAATCAGTAGCCGCCCGGTGTCGAGGTCCTCCGGGCACACTGCGGCGCACAGGGAACAGACGTTACAGGAGTACGCCATCTTCACCGTCTCGGGCACCTCGAGACCGGCCATGATGCGTCGTGCGATGTCCTTCGGCGAGCTGCAGTACTTGGCGAGGAATTCGCAGTCCTTGACGCACAGACCACACTCGCAATCAAGGCACCGGGCGGCTTCCTCGAGGGCCTCCTCCTCAGTCAGCGGCGGGTTGGCAGGGACCAGCATCATCGGGGTCCGCTCGCGCCTCTTGCGCTCCTCCTCGGTGACCTCCAACGTCCACAGCAGGCGATCCGGTAGCAGCTGCTCGCGATCGGCCCTGAGGTCTCGGCCGCTCAGAAAGCGGTCCACAGACTCCGCCGCCCGGCGCCCCAGCGCCAGCGAGTAGATCACCGTCGCGGGCCCGCTGACGGCGTCGCCGCCGGCGAAAACACCCGCCATTGGGGTCTCACAGGTCAGGGGGTCCACAGCCAGGAGCCCACGCGGGGTGGTGCCTTCGGCGCCCCGGCGCATCATCACGCACGCCCCGGCAAAACCCACCAGCAGCAGCACCGCGGCATAGTCACGGCGCAGCTCATCGAGGGTGATGTCGCGCCCGACCTCGACCCCGGTGCGCACCTCGATGCCGAGCGCGGCGACGACCGACAGGTCGCGCTCCACGACGCTTCTCGGCAGGCGCCAGGCCGGGATCTTGGCAACCAGGCAGCCGCCGATCTCCTGCTCTCGCTCGAAGACCGTGACCCCGAACCCCTTCCTGCGCAGGTCATACGCTGCCAGCAGGCCCGCCGGGCCGGCGCCCACGACCGCCACCCGCTGCCCACGGTCCGGCTCGCAGTCGATCACGTGCTGCGGCTCCCCCGTCTCCCACTCGGCCAGGAACCTCTTGATATCGCGGACACGGACCGCTTCGTCCTCGTCAATCCGCTTGCAGTGCAGCTCGCACGGATGGGCGCAGACATACCCCAGAACCCCGGGAAACGGCAGGCGCTCCCGCACCAGCTGCAGGGCCTCGCGGAACCGACCCTCACGGGTCAGCTGGACGTAGCCCCGAGCATCCACGTGCAGCGGGCAACGTCCGACGCAGTTGGCGGGCCCCTCGCCGCGACACCGCTCGAGCAGATCGCTCGCCAGCCACTCCAGGCTCCCGACATCGTGCCTGGTACCACCGACAACCCCGAGGGCCGATCCTTCCAGACGGTCCGCTGGTTCTGCCATACGCTACCTCCGCCTTGCCGCCGGCCGGAGATCGCTCGCCCACGACCCTCGGCGGGCCTCACGCGCCTCTCCGAACCGTTCCGATCCTCGCCGACCGTCACCGATTCGTAACATCATCGGCCACCCGTTCGAAACGTGCGGGTCGGAGCTCGAACTCTCTGCAGGCCACCTCCGGATCCTGAAAGGTGTTCCGCACCGCGCAGATGCCCGCGCGCCCGCGCGTCGAGCCATAGGACGACGACAGCACGAGGATGCCGGGGAAGCTCCTCTCGAGAGCCGCCGGATCGTCCTGGAAGTACCTGCACTCAGCACAGGTTCGGCTCTCCTCGACAGCTGAAGGGTGATCTCTGATCATGCTGCACCACCACCGCCGGGTCATGCAATTGGTATGCCCGACGACGGGCGACCGCTCTTCCGCGGACGCATCGCGTCACGCAGGGCCGTCAAGGGCCTCGAGCGCCTGCCGACACGACGGCACGATCACCGGCATCTCCGGCGCAGCAGCCGCGGGCTCGTGGAAAGTGCCGGTTAGAGGCTCGGCCGGACCTCTACGGCTCCTGGCCGGTGGCGAGGCGGCCGATCAGCGGCACAAACCAGGCCTCCGTCGGCATCTGGATTTCCCAGCCGTTGACGAAGTACGTCGGCGTGGCGTTGATCCCCAGGTCCTGAGCCAGGGTCAGCTGGCTGTTGACGGCGGACAGAGATGGTGTGGCGAGATAGCACTTCGAGAAGGCCACTCCGTCAAGGTCATGGGCGGACACGAACCCTTCGGCCGTCGATTCCACCAGCGAGATCATCATCTGTCCCTGGAGCGAGTAGAACTGCTCCTTGAGCGGGAGCAGAAGGTCGGGGTTCTGGCTCGCGACGCACCAGGCCGCGCTGGCGGCCCGGAACGACCACGGGTGGATCGTCGTCAAAGGGAAGTTCACCATGCCGTGCCTGACCTTGGCGCCGTACTTCTCCAGCGTCTGGCGGATGATCGGCCACTTCGCCTTGCACGCTGGGCACTCGAAGTCCGAAAACTCGACGATGTCCACCTGAGCCTTCGGCGACGGGTGGTCCCACATGACGAGACGGCTGCCCTCGAGCTCCTGCTTGCGGTGGGCTACCGGATCCTGATCGTAGGGAAGGCTGCTGCCGAGCATCAGTAGCTTGCCGTCTGCGGTCATGGCCACGGGCTTTGCGAACTGTCCATACCCGGACTGCGCCTCCAGCGTAAACGGAATGAGGGCGCCTGAAGGAACTCCGCCAGCGTCCCAGCTGACCTGAGTACTCATGCGCAGGGAGCGTCGCATCGCCTCCGGGAGGAAGGTTTCCAGGAACTTCTTCAGTGCCTCCGGTCCGAGCCCGGCCCCCTGCGGCGGAAGGTCGCCGAGGGCGCCGGTCCATGCCGTTCCGGCGACCTCGTCGATCAACCAGGAGCTGACTCCCGACAGGTAGCGATCTCCACAGTCGCGTTTGACCTCCACGACCCGATAACTACCCGACGGCGTCTGGTGCCGCTCGTCCTTGACGATGGTGAAGGTGGAGTCCGGGTACCACGGCAGGGCTCGCTCGACCCAGTGCAGGAACTTGTAGTCCTGCTTCGGCACCTGAGCAGGAGCGGTTTCCGCCGCTGCAGCAGCTCCCACCGCGCCCAGCACGAACATGACGGCCACCACCCAAATGCGTCTCGCTCTCATATCGTCCCCTCCGCGCTCAGTCTAGCAGCACCACGAGCTTGCCGATGCTCGCCCGCCCCTGGAGCGCGGCGTGAGCGTCGGGCAGTTGCTGGAACCGGAAACGTTCGCCGATCACGACCCGCAGGTGTCCGGTCCGGCGCGCCTCGAGAAGACGCTCGTGGCGCTCGCGCAGCTGTCCGGCAAGAGTCGGCACCAGCGACAGGTTGAAACCTGCCAGGGTCCGCGTTCCCGAGACCAGCGACATCGGGTGGATGACCCCCATCGCCAGCCACTCCCTCGCCGCCCCCAGCCAGCGGATCCGCCGCCGGCCGGCGGCCGCCGAGAAGCCGTACAGAACATAGCGGCCGTCGCCGGCGAGAAGCCGCCAGGCGTGACGGAAGACCCTGCCGCCGACCGAATCGAGAACCAGGTCGAGCCCGCCCCACTCATCGGCGACCTCGGCCCACCCGTCGTAGCCGACTGCTGCCTCGGCGCCGAGCTCGAGCGCGAGGCCGCGCTTGCGGTCGGTGGAGGCCACCGCCAGCACCCGCGCGCCCCGCGCCCGGGCCAGCTGCAGGACCATCGTCCCGACGCCGCCGGCGGCGGCGGTGACGAGCACACGCTCGCCCGCCCGCACCCGCCCCACGACGGTGAGCGCCCAGTCGGCCGTCAGCCCGGTCACCGCCAGGCCCGCCGCCTCGTCCCACTCCATGTCCTCAGGCATCGGCGCAACGTGGGTCGCCGGCACCGCGACCAGCTCGGCGTGGCCGCCGAAGATGGGTACCGCGAGCACACGCTCGCCCACTCGAAAGCCGCCGACGGCGCCGCCGAGCGCCGCCACCTCGCCGGCGACCTCCATGCCGGGCACGAACGGCGGCCGCGGTGTGTTCGGGTAGACGCCGAGGCGGGCCATGCAGTCCGCGAAGTTGAGGCCGATGGCGCGAACCCGCACGAGGACCTCGCCGGCGCCCGGAACCGGGTCATCGACCTCGGCAAGCTTGAGTGCATCCGGCGGACCGAGTCGGCGGACGACCCAGGCGCGCATCAATCAGAAACGGTCACGGACCGACCGCGACCCGGGAGCGCCCGCCTCATAGCCACCGCCTACGCCTCGCCTTCCTCCTGCACGGCGGTACGGATCAGCCCCAGCGCTTCTCGCAGCTTGAGCTCGATCTCGCCGCTCACCTCCTCGTTTTCGGCGAGAAAGACGCGAGCCGCCTCGCGACCCTGGCCGAGGCGGGTCTCGCCGTACGAGTACCAGGAGCCGGACTTCTGGACCAGGCGGTGCTCCACCCCGAGGTCCAGCAGCTCGCCGGTGCGGGAGATGCCCTCGCCGTACATGATGTCGAACTCGGCGAAGCGGAACGGCGCTGCGACCTTGTTCTTCACCACCTTGGCCTTGGTGCGGTTGCCGATCACCTCCTCGCCCTGCTTGATCGAGGCGATTCGCCGGATGTCGACCCGTACCGACGCGTAGAACTTGAGCGCGCGGCCGCCGCTGGTGGTCTCCGGGTTGCCGAACATGACGCCGATCTTCATCCGCACCTGGTTGATGAACACCAGGCAGGTCTTGGACTTGGACACGATGCCCGCGAGCTTGCGCAACGCCTGCGACATCAGCCGCGCCTGCAGACCCATTTGCGCATCGCCCATGTCGCCCTCGAGCTCGGCCCGCGGCACCAGCGCCGCCACCGAGTCGACCACGATAACGTCCACCGAGCCCGAGCGGATCAACGTCTCGGCAATCTCCAGGCCCTGCTCACCGTAGTCCGGCTGCGACACCAGCAGGTCGTCGAGGTTGACGCCGAGCTTCTCGGCGTACTCGGGGTCGAGGGCGTGCTCGGCATCGATGAACGCGGCGAGCCCACCGGTGGCCTGTGCGTTGGCGATGATGTGGAGCGCCAGCGTCGTCTTACCCGACGACTCGGGCCCGAAGATCTCCACGACGCGGCCGCGCGGCACGCCGCCGACGCCGAGCGCGGCGTCGAGCGCGATCGAGCCGGACGGGATGACGTTGACGCGGATTGCGGGCTGCTCGCCGAGACGCATGATCGAGCCCTTGCCGAACTGGCGCTCGATCTGTCCGATCGCTGTCTCCAATGCCTTCATCTTCTCAGGGTTCGAACTCATGAGATCACTCCTCCTGCGAGACCCGCAGCATGGTGGGACCAACCCATCGTAGGGCTCGCCGCACGGGTCGTCAAGGGCGAACGGTACCGACCTCCTGCGGTCACTTTCCGTCCGGTACCGGCCGGAAGTGGACGCTCAGGAGGAAGACACCGAGATCACGGGTGTCGGTGCCGGCGCCCTCGCGCGCCGGGTTGAAGGTGTCGGTGTCGATCCGGATGGGCACGCCGTCCGGCAAGGCGTCACCGGAACGGATCCTGACGAGCACGGACCGCGCCCCGTTACCCACGTACAACGGCCCGGCTACCGGACGGCCGCCGATGGAGATCGTGACCCGCGCCGGCCGCGGGCGCGGCGCCGCCAGCGTGATGTCAAGCGTACCGACGCAGGCCGGCACGCGCAGGATGGCGTGCGGCTGCAGCCAGCAGCCGCGGCCGATGTCCGGAATGGTCTCCGGTCCGTACGCTTCGTCGAGCGCAATCGCCAACCGGTCCCGTTCGTGGGCGTCGGCCACCGGCCCGCCCCAGGCGACGTTGGGACCCACCGTGTTGACATGGAACACCTCGATCGCCAGGGGACGTTCGTCTCCGCCGCCCGGCGGGTAGACCGCCGATCGCCGGAAGGTGAGCCGGTTGGAACCGTCCGCCCGGAAGAGACGGGGCTCGAGCCACAGCAGCGAGCGGGGCTCCCGGCCGCCGATCTTGCGCGCAGCAGTGCCGTTGACATCGAGGATCAAGGGGGCATCACCCGAAGCAGGCCGCAGGTCCACGGCAACCCGCGTGGACGCCGGCAGCGGCGGCAGCTCGAGCTCCGAGCCCGCGGTCCCCCACATGAACCGCACCCCGGAACGGGTCTCCTCCGGCGTCCACCAGCCGCGCACCGGCAGCGGCGGATTCTCGATCACAGCCGCATCCAGGAACCGCCCCTGGGTCAACGGGATCAGGGCAGGGCTCACGCCCCCCCACTCGGTCTGCTGCCCCGCTATCGAGCCCAAGTACCAGTCCGGGTGGTTGGTTGCCACCAGGTACGGTCCCGTCACGCCGGCCCACGGCTCGGGCGCCGACGGCGACAGCACTAACGCCGGCTTGTCGGGCTGGGCGCCGCCGCCGGCCAGGAACCACCGGTAGCTCGCGAACGGGTACAGGCCGGCCTCCAAGACCACCGTCTCTCCGTTCTTGTCGGCCTGTCGGAACGCCGCTTTGACGGCAGCCCACCCCGGCAGCTCGGTAGCGTGCTGCTCGGCCAGCAGCGGGTACGATCCGACGCCGGCGGCCAGCGCCAGGGCCAACAGGCCGCCGACGGCTACCGCCGGCACCGTCGCCGCGGCTGCTCCTCCAGCCACCAGCGGCGCCAGCGCCAACTGCACCGGCACCGCATAGCGCGGGTAGGTCCGGTTCTGGAGGAAAAACAGCTCCCCGACCGTGACGCCCAGCACCAGCAGCCACAGCACCACCCCTGCACGGCTGACCCGGCGTGCCCAGACGACCAGCCCGAGCCCGGCCAGGAGCGCCAGCGAGAGCGCCCAGAACGCTCCTCCGACGCCGGTGATCAGGCCCAGGCCGGCCACGGCCTCCGGGTTGTCGGCCAGGTTCGAGAAGTGTCGCTCGGCGTGCGCCGCGAACGCGGCGGTGAACGACGCCCAGCCGCCCTGCGCCGCCACCATCGCCGCCACCGCGACGACGATCAGCAGTGCCGCCAGGACGACACCTGGCAGCAGCCGCCGCCGCGGCCGCACCGTCCAGGCGCCGCCCAGCCACAGCAGCCCGAGCCCCGGCAGCAGAATCGGCCTCACCAGGAACGCGGCGCACACCAGGAGCGTGAACCAGGTCGTCCGGCGGCCGGCCAGCCCAGCCGCCAGCAGCGCCGCCGCGGCCAGCGCGAACGTCGTCGCCGGCGTTGACGAGAAGCCGCGCACCGCGTGCAGCCACGGGCCGGGCAGCACCATCACGAGCAACGCGGCCGCCGCCGCCACCACCGGCGGCGCCACCCGCCGGCCCAGGGAGGCCAACGGCCACAGCGCCAGGATCGACAGCGCCGCCGACCCCCACTGCAGCGCCTTCAGCGGCTGTCCCGCCAACGGCAGCAACAGGTGGCCGATCGCCAGCCAGCCCGGGAAGCCTGGCGGGTGCGGGTAGTGGGCGGCCAGGTTGAAGTGGAAGATCCCGCGCGCGAACAGGGTCTCGTCCCACTCCCACGGCCCGTTGGCGAGCAACCCAAACCGCGACCAGGCAAGGAACCCGACCGCCACCGCCGTCAGCACCCAGTCCAACCACCGCCGCTCGAGGCGGAACAGGAGCAGTTCGGTTGTCCACTTGGTCGCACGCATCTCCCTCTCCCCGACGATGTCACCCCGGAACAGGGTACCGCAGTGGATTCAAGAGACCCGCAGAGGATTTTCCGGAGCTCCGGCCAACAAACCTCCTCCCCTTCTTGGTCATCCTGAGCACCACTACGCCGCATCGCGGCGGTGGCAAAGGCACGAACTGCGGTCATGCGTCTCCGCTTGGCTCAGGTGGTCTCCGTGCACACGTACCCCCTGTGGAGCAGTGAGTACACCGCGAAGACGCAAAGAGCGCAAAGATAAGAAGAGAAGAATACCTTCTTAGCGGGCTTGGCGTACTTGGCGCCTTTGCGGTTTTCAATCAAGCCCCATCGACGTCCAAGGCGATACTTGAAGACAACAAACCTGACCGAAGGAGACAGTCGGGACCGAGGTCGTGCCAACTGCTGAGAAGGCCAACAGTTCCAGGCGATGCAGAGTGTCAGTTCTTTGGGAGCGCAAGCGAGTAAGGATGACAATTGGGCCACGTATCAGCGGTTGCTGGGACCTACTCGGTGACCCTACCTGGAGACTGTCCTTTGAGGCTCCGGCGGCCGCGCGGTCCAAAGCGACCGCCCGTCTCGCGTCTCCGGCGGTCACGAGGCAGTGAGTGGGGATGATCGACTCGGCGGCGACCGCCGGAGCCTGCTCGAGCCGCCTCTTCCAATCGGGTGACCAATGCTCTGATCGCCAAGGGCCGTGGGAGCCCGGCATTCTCTGTGGATCCGGCGCCCGGACGTCTGCTCTGCAGACGCCCGTCGTCACCTACCTCGGAGCGGGCGAGGATCTCCGTCGGTTCAGCGCTCTCACGGCCCGCTCCGGGCAGTCAACGAGGCGCCTCCGTCGTGGCTGTAGCCACACGGGCGAACGCCCTTCCCGCGGGTTGCCAAGCTCGAGGTTTCCCGCCGGCGCGCCGACACAGAGAACGCACTCCAGGAAACCTCGAAGCATGGCACGCCCCGCCCAACGCACCATGCTCTGGAGCGCGCGACGCCCCCGGTCTGCCGGTGGGGGGGGGGTCTATCTTCTATCCCCTTTCTTCTATCTTCCCGGGTGGGTGGGGGTCCCCGTACTCCTTACCCTTCACTCCTCACCTTCTTGGGTGGGGGGCGTTTTCCGTTTCCCGTTTGCCATCTTTTCGGGCGGACGGGGGCCTCCGTCACTCCGTCACTCCGTCACTTCCTCACTCCGTCACTGGCCCGGAGCGTCTCGAGGAGTAGAGCCTGACCCGGCCCGTGGCGTCGTCGGTCACGGAGAGCACCCCTACGGGGACGGCTCCTAGGGTGGCGCGCACGGTGACCCGGAGCCGGCCCGCTCTGTCGCCGAGCTCCGCCCCCAGCTGCCTGACCTCCCACCCTGCGAGGCGAACCACCTGATCCGTGATCCCTCTGCTATCGGTCTCGGCCCTCAGTCGCGCCCTGAGGGTCCTTGTGGCGGCGTTCACGAGTATCAGGCTCACCCGCTTGCTTCCCCTGCCAAGGGGGACATCAAGGCTCCAGGGAGCCTTGGCGGCGCGCACCCGGTCGGCGGGAGGCACGACGGGAGCAGCGACCCACGACACGTCGTCGCCGGTCCGGTGCCCGATCCGGCAGCGGATCGACAGCCCCGGTCCCGTTGATGCCACCAGCAGGGCGCCGGCCGAGCGCACGCCGAAGACTGTGGGCACCACGTCATCGAGGTGGAGTTCACGGCCCGGCTCGAGTGTCAGCTGCGCCCACATCCGATCCAGGCCGTCGCCCCGCCGCGGGAGGAACACCAGCGTCACCCGCTGCGGCTCTGCGGCGCGGGACCCGAGGGTCAGGCTGGTCTCCCAGCGGCTCCCACCGACGCCACCGGTACCGACGACCACGGGCACAAGGATGGCCCCTCCCGGAACCCCAGGGCAGGAGCTCGAGGTCATCACCGGGGCCATCTCCACCGTGTCCCGGCCCTCCGGCACCAGCTCGAGATACGCCCCCCCTCGAGGGAGCAGCAGCGTGGCCATGCCGTCCGGACCGAGACTCAGAAGCCGGTGCCCGCCCCGCCTCACGGCTGCATGCCCGTCGAGGACGCTGAGGGTCACGTACCTCGTGCCGGTGACGGAGGTCAGACGTGCCTTCACCCCAACCGGGATCTCCCATCGGCGCCCGGGCTCGGGCCTCACACCGGAGATCGCCAGACCGGCCAGCCGTGTCTGCCGCAGATGGACTCCCCCGTGCAGCTGCCACATGTGCCACGCCCGCCCCACCTCGCCTCTCAGCAGCAACGCTCCCTGCGCGGACGCGAGCACGACACCTGCAATGAGGAGCCCGCGGCGCCACCGCAAGCTCTCCTCGGCGACGAGAACGGCGGCCAGGAACGGCAGGGCGATCAGGACGCGGGCGTAGGCGTTGACCTCCGTGTACACCCGCATGTTGAGCGCCGTCGCCAGCGCCGCGAAAAGGAGGAAGGTGACGAGAGCCGGCGTAGCCTTCTTGCGTCGCACAAGGTACGACGCCGCGACACCGATGAGCAGCAGCGCCCATGCAACACCGAGCCATTCGACCTTGCCGTGTGCCCAGCCGGCGGCCCACATTCGGCGGACCTTCTCCGGCAGCCAGCCAAAGGGAATACCAAAGTTACCCCACGCCGAACCCACCCCACGGTGGGTGACCGCCCGCACGTAGAGCCGCCACGAGCCGAGGGCCGCCGCCGGGGCCAGGGCCATCCCGATGGCGCGCTTCCACCGCCCAGCCTTGAGCTCCGGCCAGACGAGGCCGGGTACCGCCAGCACGGACGTCTCCCTCGCCAGCACGGACAGCGTCCCTCCCGCCGCCGTGGCAGCCGGCCATCGGGATCGATCCGCCAACAGCAGCGCTGCCAGCATGAGCGCCAGTGCCGCGGCGTCCGGCGTCGCCCGCACCAGGCTGACCACTAGCCCTGCATTGGTCGCGAGCAGCACGAACAGCACGAATCGCCACCGGAACGCTCCCAGCCATAGAAGCACGATCGCCGGGCCGGCCAGACCGAGAGCCCAGCACCACACCACATATGCGAACGGCCCCAGGCGTGCCGAGCCGCCGACACTGGCCCACGCCAAGAGCGGCACCAGCACCCGTGTTGCGCGGTAGGCAGGGTTGTCCAGCCCACGAAACGTGGACGTGTGGCGAAGCAGCGGATCGGAAGCGAGAACGGCGTAGAACTCGCCGTCATACCCTCCCCTCGAGAACGGAGCGTCCTCCACCGCGGGGGCCAGGTGGAACTTCCAGCTGAAGCGCGCAACACCGCGGATGTCCCCGCCGTAACGGCCCGCAACGAGAACCAGCAACGCCGCAGCCCACAGCGCGACGACGACGCCGACCACGACCGGCGTCCGCACCCTCCGCCAGGTTGCGGCAACCGAAACTCTAGGCACCCTCACCCGTCGCACCAGCGACCAGCCGCCGAACGCGGCACACGGCAGCAGCAGAACCGCCACCGCCGTGCCGGATGTGAATATCAGCCGAAAGCCGAGGGCCGCCGCGACAAGCCGCCCGACCGCAAGCACGACAGCCACCGCGGCGACGCCGGCAGTACATCTCCTGTACCCAAGGCTCGCTGCCCGGCCCGCCGATTCGGGAAGGAGGAGCAACACACAGGCCACACCGAGAACGCCGAGCAGGAGCCCCCAGGAGGCATCGTGAATAGCCGGCCGGTACGGCAGGCCCCGACGGACGATCCAGGCGTTCAGCAGGCCGTCGGCAAAGCCCACGACGTTCGTGATCTTGATCCGGGAGATGTGGATGGGGATTCCATTCGTGCTGGTCTGCTCCATGAGCAGGGTTGAACCGTCACCCTCAAGCCACAGCCGGTAGGACCGCCACACCGGACGTACCTCGAGGCGAGCCACCGGCCGACCATCGATCACGATCCGCACCGGCACCTGTCCACGCTCGGCCCGCAGCTTGAGCTCGAGCCTGGAGCCGTGGTGGAGCGGAAGATCCCGCACGGTCAGCGGACCAGCGGCCGGCCAGGCGATTGGAGCAATCCGGCTCGGAACGACGTTCTCCCCGCTCAGCAGGTTGACGAGTGCGGCGCCGCTCCAGCTCGCGTACGTGCGGTGAAATCCTCTCGTCAGTCCGAAGATCAGAACCGGGATCACCAGGAGCGTCCCGGCCGTCACCACGAGCCGTCCCCGGAGAGTCATGCTGCGACGGCCGGAGGCTCCAGAAAGAACTCGGACCAAACGTTCCGTGAAGCTCACTGATGCCTCGCGGCGCCGGCGCACAGGTTGATGTGCTCTCTCGTTCCCGAGACTAGAGCTGACTCCAAAACGAACTCCCGTTGTCGTCTTGTTCCTCATGGAACCACTTGCATCAGCGAGCAAGGCCCGAGGCTTGGATGCTGTTAGAAGCCCTCCTGTTGCTCACACGGTTCTACGGTCTCCGACGACGGAGCGTTGTGCAGCATGAGAACCCCCTTCGGACGGATCGAGAGCATTGGGGTCCGCTCCCTCGCCAGCAGCAACCGGGCAGGCATCACATGTGGCTCTAGACAGTGGTTGTGAGCTCGCCGTAGACAAGGCGGGGACCCACCTGAGCAGGGAGGTGAGCGGTGCGAGGACACTCTCTCATCTTGCGCGGTGCAATTGTGGTTTTCCTGAGCCTGGTCGCCGGCTCGCTGGCGACCAAGCAGGTCGACCCCGAGATGCATCTCCGGACTCACTCCCTGAACCTGAGCCGGCCACACTTGGTCCTGACAGATCCAGCTGTGGCCGCAGAGAGCGACCTGGCGCCGCTGGTGTGGATGGGCTCCGAGCCCCTCGGGTTCCGTTTCGGCGACCTGCATCGCTTCGACCTGGTCAAGCTGAAGCTACTTGCCCAGTGCGGCCGCGCACCCCTCGACGTGCTGCTGGACGGCCGCAAAGTCGGGACGATCACGGCCCACGATGACTGGCGCGAGCACGTGGTGTACCTGCCCCGTGCGGGGCGAGTGCTCGCGCTGGAGCGGCGCAACCCAGGGCCCTGTCCGATCCACGTCTCGCGCGTCAAGAGCACCAACGTCATCGGCTACTCGTCCAGCTTTCCGCCGGGCTACATTCTGTACGACCCGCGACCCTACGTCCCCCCGTCGCCGTTGCATGCTCCCGGCCCGGCCACCTTCCTCGAGGTTCTCCTCCTCGGCCTCGCACTGCAGGCCGTAGATCGGTTGCTCTTCGGCCCCAGCAATGCCTGGAGAGCCGCCGGCCCCGCTGTCGGGCTGCTCGCGGGCGCCGGCGTCGTCCTCACCTTCGAGCTCATCGACCTGGCCGGGCCGCTTCGCGTCGTCTACCCGAGTGCAACCCTGTGGACCATCCTGACGGCGCCGGCGGTGTTTGCCTGGAGCATCGCTCGTCGCAGGGAACTCGCCGCCGCCGTGCGGTGCGTCGCCTCTGCTGTATGGCGCTTCGCCGTCGCCGCTGGGAAACTCACGAAGCACCTGCCGGCCGGGCTCAGAGCGGCGATCCACCGCGGCCTCCAACCGGCTCCCGCCACCGGGGTTCACATCACACTGCTGGCTGCTTCCGGCGCCTACGCCGCCTTCCTGGTCGCCTCGCTGCCGAGAACACCGTTCGAGTGGGACGAGGTGCTGTTCCTGCGTGCGCTGACCCGATACGACGTTGCGGCGCACTCGCCTCACCCCCCGGGCTACCCACTCTTCGTCGTTGCGGAACGGCTATTCCGCTGGCTCGGGGCCGTACCGGTGCACGCCCCGCAGCTCGCGGCGGCCGCCGGGGCGCTCCTGGCCGTGGTCTTCCTGGTTCTGCTCCTCCGCCGCCTCGGCACGCCCCTGTTCCGGTCGGTTCTCGCAACCCTCCTCCTGACCGCGATCCCCGCGTTCGCCTTCAATGCCAACGTCGGCCTCTCGGACGCACTGGCGACCGGCCTCACGGTGGCGGCGGCGTGGAGCCTCGTCCGGTTTCTGGACAGGCCGCTCTCTCAGCGCGAGGCCGCCGTCGCCGGCGCAGTCGCCGCTCTCGCCGCGGGCACCCGTCCCCAGGTCCTCCTGGCCCTGGTCGGTCTCGTGGTTTGGGCGCTTGTCCGCTCCATGAGGCTGCGATCACGAGCGCCCGCCACATTCGTTCTCGCCGGGGGAATAGTGGGCGCCGCCTGCTGGCTCCCTGCCACCCTCATCACCGGATGGCACCGCTGCTGGGGCTCGGTCCATCAGATGGAGCACTGGCTGGAACGACACGAGGCTCACTCGCATCTCCCCGGTCTTTCGGTCGCAGACACCGCCCACGCATGGCTGGTGCGGCCGTTCGGCCCTGCGGTCGCCGCTTACCTGTTTTGGCTCCTGGTCGCGATCGGCGCCTGGTGCTGGTGGCGGTCGGGACGGCGGCGACTGGTCACGACGATGCTGCTGTGCGGCGGCGGCTACCTGCTGCTCGCGCCGTGGATCATGGCCGCCAACACCTCGGTGCGCTACGTGCTGCCCGCGCTTCCGTTTCTCGCCGCTCTGGCCACCGGCGTGCTGGTCATGCCGCGACCGGGTTTTCGCCTCGCCGGCGGGGCCCTGCTGGCCGGCATCGTCATCGCTATGGCCGCTTGGGTGATGCCCGTGCTGGCGCAGCGCGCTGCCGAGGGCGCTCCGGTCTGGGCCGGGCTCGAGTGGGTACGCAGTGGCTGCGACGCTCAGCGAACGACCGTGGTCTACAGCGGGGTCTTCCGTCCTCATGCCCAGTACGTGTTACAGACGGCCGGAAACGACATCATCAAGACCGAGGATGTCGCGGAGTCTCCACCCACCGCGGAGGTGGTGGTGGACGTTCTCTCACCGGCGAAAGAGCGCGACACCCAGGCCGCCTTCTCGAGCGCCTGGACCAGCCCGCGGATGCGGCAGCTGTCGCGCCACCGCTACCTGAGCTGCTCGGTGTTTGTCACGCGCCGAGCACCGCGGCGGGCGCACGGGTCAACAGGTCCGTAGCACTGGGGATCGGGCGGGTGCGGGGGACGGTTCTCTGAGGGCCCGGCGGCCGTGCGGGTGCGGGATCGCACTCGCCCGTCTCACGATTCCGGGCAGTCGCAAAGCTTTGAAAGCGGATCACCCGCCTGGCGGCGGCTGCCCGGAATCGCTCGAGCTGCCTCCCTCAAT
>Ga0315536_1000029_pt1 | contig 56498 bp, 33 predicted proteins | sample SalMarSW160230MG_FD_203093 | JGI IMG/M metagenome (GOLD analysis project Ga0315536, IMG submission 203093) | Salt marsh sediment microbial communities from the Plum Island Ecosystem LTER, Massachusetts, United States - Salt Marsh Sediment SW1602-30 ...
CTGATTACTGATTTTCCCCACTATTCATATCTGAGAGCTTCAACAGGGTTCTTCGCAGCAGCCCTCCAGCTCTGAAGGCTGACAGTAAGAAGCGCAACGACCATGACGGTTATACCTGAAAATATGAAGACCCACCATTTCATATCAGTCCTGTAAACAAAATTCTGAAGCCACTTATTCATAGCATACCAGGCAACAGGACATGCGATGATAAAAGCAATTGTCACCCACTTAATAAATCCAGAATTAAGCATGATCAGCACATCACCAGCTTTGGCCCCATTGACTTTACGGATGCCTATCTCCTTTGTTCGTCTGGCGACAAGCACGGAAGTAACTGAAAAAAGACCGAAGCAGATAATTATTATTGAAAGAAAAGAGAAAAACCCCGTCATTTTAGCCTGTGAAACCTCCTTGCTGTAGGCTGACCTGTAAAGATCGCCAATGAATTCATACTGAAAGGGATAATCTGGCAGCTCCTCGTCCCAGATATTTTTCAGATCTGCAATAGCCTCATCTCTTCTTGCGGAATCAACTTTAACAAGAAAACAAAGATAGAAGATGGGCTTCTGAAAAAACACGTAAGGTTTAATTTTCTGTCTGACTGTAGTGAAATTAAAATCGGGTACCACTCCGACAACTGTTCCTCCGTAAAAGATATCGGGTGTATCGAATTTTATTTTGAAAGGCTGGCCAATGGCTTCTTCAGGTGTCCATCCCAAAAGCTTTAAGGCAGTTTCATTCAATATGTAATCTTCCCCTTTTCTGTCAGGATTGTACTGTGAAAAGTTCCGGCCGGCAACTAAAGGGATATTGAAAAAGTCGAAAAAATTGTCTTCAACTGATAAAACGTATAGTCGTTTTATTTCAAGGTTGTCTTTTAACCCGGGTGATTCTACCTGAAGGGCATCAAGCGTTTCACCTGAAGGTTCCTCCATGGAAGCTGTGACGCTTTTTATCAATGGATCCTGCATTGCCCTGTTACGAAAAGCATTGTATTTGGATCGGATTTCCCAATTCTGTTTTTTTAATACAAGGATATTATTACTCATGTCCCCAAGGCTGCGTGAGAGCATGAATTCATTCTGTTTATAAATGGTTACAGATGCAACCATCAGGATTATTGCAAGGCAAAACTGTGCCGTCATTAATATGGCGTACGACGAAATCCCTGGCAGGATATTATGAGAAGCATCTTTAAAACCAGGAATTGCCATTCTACCTTTCATTATATAAATAATTAAGGGCATGCTTCCGGCAAGCACGGAAACAATCAAAAATCCCAGGACAATAATCCAGGAGTTGACAAGGTCGATAAATCCGTTTGGCAGCAGATTAATGTCAAACAAGGTCTTTGCAGGGTTTTCGGCTATACCAATAAGTAACAATGCCAGGAACAGAGAAAAAATTACACATATACCAGATTCTGTTAAGGACTGTAATATTATAAGTTTGTTATTCGAGCCTGTTATCCGCTGGATGTGGATTTGTTTCTGAAGCGTCATTAATCTTGCTTTATTAAGGTTATAATAGTTAACCCATGATATAAGAAGCAAGACAAATGCAATTAAAATGAACAGGTAGATACTTTTAATACTTCCGTTTTGTTCAACTTCCCTGTCTTTATCCGAAAAGAGATGAATATCGGTAATCTTTTGAAGATCTGGTGTAAAAACATTCTGATACTCTTTGTCAACTACTTTTTTAATAAAAGACGGAAATCCTTTTAAAATATCATCCGGGCTTGTGTTTGGTTTTAAAAGAAGATAAACATAAGCCCAGTCAGGTGATTCATCGGGTTTTGCAAATGAAGTAAGCACATCGAAATGTATATGGGAATTGGAAGGAGTATCCTTCATTACCCCTTTTATATTGAAAAGGCCCATTTTTGTATCGTATTCTCCTGAGAACAAGATGGTTTGGCCAGCAGGATTTGAATTACCGAAATATTTATGGGACAGGGACTCTGAAATTACTGCGGAATATGGTCCGTTAAGAACTTGATCAACATCGCCGTACAGCAAGTCTATATCAAAAACTTTAAAAAAATTTGTATCCGTAGCGAAAACTTTATCAGAATAAAACTTGTTTTCACCGATCTTTACAGCAGTATGGCGATATGGATCCAACCTGACCATTTCTTCAATCTGAGGAAATGTTTCCGGCATCTGCCAAACCCATTTCTCCCAGCATCGGGCAAAATGCGACCGGATACCGGAGATATTTGTTTCAAAGGTCAGCCTGTAAATACGGTCAGCATCCGGGAGGCGCCTGTCATAGCTGAATTCATTTTTAACCCAGACTATTACAGCGAAGGAACAAGCTAATCCAATACCCAGCCCAAGGATGTTAAGGATCGCGTAGCTTTTTATTTTGAAGAGGTTTCGAAGTATGAGTTTTATGTTTAGCATTTTCTTTTGATTACTGGGTGTTAGGTGCCAGGTGCCGGTTTTTACTATTCATATCTAAGAGCTTCGACAGGATTCCTCGTTGCTGTTCTCCAGATCAGCCAGCTGACTGTAAAAATTGCAATTAAAAGTTCAAATAAAACGGCGACAATAAATACCCACCAGCCTGGTTCAATATGAAATGCAAAATTCTGCAGCCATTTATCAGCAAGTATGTAAGCAACCGGACAAGCCACAAAGCTTGAAGCTAAAATCCATAAAATAAAATTCTTCGATAGTAATACAGAAATACCTGACAACCTGGCCCCCAAAACTTTCCGAATACCGACTTCCTTAATACGCCCGGTGACAATGAATGAAGCAAATCCAAATAATCCCAGACATGAGATAAACAAAGCCAGTATTGTAAAAATGGTCAGTAGCTGACCGGTCTTTTTTTCCGGGTTGTACAAATTATTATATGCATCTTCAAGATAATCGTAGCTCAATGCAACTCCTGGCATGACATCATTCCATGAAGTTTTTATGTAGTCAAGGGTACCACCCATATTTTGCTGACTCATCCTTATAGCAATAAAAATATACATTTTAGGATTAATAAATATCAGCACAGGATTAATTTTATTATGGAACGACTGTACATGGAAATCCCTTACAATACCTATTATTTTAACCCCGTTTTTAAATTCATCTCCCGGAATTGTCAGTAAGGTTCCCAGCGGGTTTGTCAGTCCAAGCGCTTTTACGGCTGTCTGATTTAAAAGGACACTTTCATACCGGTCGGTCGAAAATTCAGTTGAAAAATCCCTGCCGTCTACTATTTCCAGTCCCATGGCTTTTGCAAACCCATAATCAGCAGGCAGTGCCTGCACATTTACTGATTTGTCTGGAGGCGAACCTTCAGGGGTCACACTTATATTCATCTGGCTGTTGATACCCGGAAGCGTAAACGCTCCGGAAACATTAAGGATATTTGAATTTTTAAAAAGTTCATCTCTTAGTGTCTCATATTTATTATTCACTGTCTGTGATGATCCCGGGAACTTTAACAGGAGTACATTTTCTTTATCAAATCCCAGGCTGCTATTTTTCATGAAGTCTGTCTGGCGGAATATAATAATTGTTCCAGCCAGAAGGATTATTGATACAGCAAACTGGAACATGACCAAAATCGTTCTGAAAGTCAACTTGTTTTTTCTGCCTTCAGTTTCCTTTCTTATTATCTCAATCGGGTTAAAACCTGATATATAGAATGCAGGATATCCGCCTGCAAGGGCACCAACAACAATAATAATTGATATTACAAGTAAGGAAAGCATCGTGAAATAGCTGTTATTCAGGACGAAAGCTGTTCCCAGATAAGAGTACAGGTTTGGATATAAACTATCAAACAGGAAGACAGCAATAATTGTTGAGATCAGAATAATGATCATCGATTCGGTCATAAACTGCATTACAAGCTGTTTTTTATATGCCCCTGCAGTTTTCCGTATTGCCACCTCTTTCATCCTTCCCAGATATTGAGAAATAGAGAGATTCAGAAAATTAAAACATGCAATTAATAATACAAAGATGGCGGCCGACAGGAAGATATAAACATAGGTTTTATTCCCTTTCTCCCCAATGTCCCCACGTGTTTCGGTATCCCAGTGGATATCTGTCAGAGGTTGAATGACAAATTTCATTCTTGCAGCCAGCCATTCTCCTGCATTTTTTTTGAGAAGATCGTCAAGTTTTGGAATGATAGAATTTACAGGTACATTTTTTTTCATTAAAATATAAATCAGATCATCACCCCAGGTGTTCCAAGGTTGTTCCGATTCTTGTCCCATTGCTTTAAGTGTGGAATACGAGACCAGTAATTCACAGTACAGATGCGTATTTTCAGGGATATTTTCCATGACACCGGTGATTTTCAATGGAGTATCATGATATGATAATTCCTGTCCTAATGGATCTGAAGATCCAAAATACTTAGTGGCTGTCTTTTTTGATATCACAACAGAAAATGGATCAATAAGAGCATTCCCTTTGTTCCCTTCTATCATATTATATGAAAATATCTGAAAGATCCCCTGATCGGCAAAATACAGATTCTCCTCCCTGATTTCCTGGTTATCCTTGTCTTTTATCACTGCATCGTAGTCTTTCCTGATGCGGACAGCTTTTTCAACTTCCGGGATCTGCAAGTTTATTGCGGGGGCCAGAGCTGGCATTGATCCTGCAAATTTCATAAGGTTTCCTTCAGTCCCCCATTCGAGCGCGATCCTGAAAATATTATTCCTGTTTTTTTGAAAGCTTTCATAGCTGAGTTCGTTTACAACATACATTAGTATCAGGAGACTTGCAGTTATTCCAAGTGCCAATCCAATAATATTAATCGATGAAAAAAACCTGTGTTTAACCAGGACATTTACAGCTGTTTTTAAATAATTTCTGAACATATAGACCTGATATATTTATTTATTTTAAAGCCCAACCTCCTTGTGCGACTACCCCCCAACCCCCCCAAGGGGGGCTAAGAAGTCAGAATATTGAACATTCGAAGTCAGAAATCAGAATTTTATAACAGTTCTGCATTCTTAAATTGTTTGTTCTTCATTCTTCATTCATTTTAATTTTTTAACATACTTTCTCCCCCTCTGGGGGAGATCCCGCTTTAGCGGGAGAGGGGGTGGTTATTCGTATCGGAGAGCTTCCACCGGGTTCCTCAATGCTGCTCTCCAGCTCTGCCAGCTAACAGTCAGCAATGCAATTCCCAGAGCTAACAACCCGGCCAATGCAAATATCCACCAGCTCAATTCCGTTCTGTATGCAAAGCTTTGCAACCATTTATGCAGAATATACCAGGCAACAGGACAAGAAATTGCAAAGGCCATTGCGACCCATTTTATAAAATCTCTGTTAAGCAAAGTCATCACTTCAGATACCTTGGCCCCATTTATCTTCCTAATGCCTATTTCTTTTGTTTTTTCAGCTGTTATATTAAGTATTGTCCCCAATAATCCAAAGCATGTGATAAGGATTGCTATAAGGCAAAAAATACTAACTGTCAGTTCCAGTTTTTTCTCTTTTTCGTAAAGAAGTCCCAGCTTATCTTCAAGGAATGAGTAATCGAGATATACATTCCCGGATATTTGTCCCCATACTCGTTTTATCTCATTAATTAATTTGTTCCTGTCAGATGTTGTCCCTTTTATTTCGATATAACGCCACCAGTCCACGTTTTTCAGAAGATATAATATTAGTGGACCCACATTGTGATGGAGTGACTGAAAATTAAAATTATTTACGACACCGATTACATGATATCTGCTGGCCGGAGAAATGGTTTCATAAAATTCTTCATTGATTGGATCTTTCATCCCCATAACCTTTACAGCTGCCTCATTAAATATGATTGCATTTTTATCATCATGGTATTTTTCGGAAAACCATCGTCCTTTTACCAGTTTAAAATTGAATACCTTCTGAAAATCTGTGTCTACCCTGAAATACTGAAAAGGATAAGGTGTTTTATCCTCAGAGTTGGCATGTGTGAAGCTGTTAGCTGACATCCAGTTGAAAGGATAAGAATTTGAACATGTTACCCCTTTTATTAATAGCGATTTTTTTAGTTCGTTTTTAAGTGCGGCACTGTGGTCACCTATTTTATTACCGTTCTCAATAATTACCACATTATCAGTATTCATTCCTATATCGTAACCTGACAAATATTTAAGTTGTTTAAAAATCCCGGCTATACAGATTATAAGCACTATTGATGAAGCCATTTGAGCAACGATCATTATACGGTTAAGCCAGAAACCTGAATATGAAATTGAATTTTCAGAATTCTTTTTGAGGCTCGTCCTGATGAAGTAAATTCCAGTTACTAAACCGGAAATAACTGAGATGGCAAGAGCCAATAAAAGGAGTAAGGTGACAGGTAATATGAATCTTGATAATGGAATAGAAACCAGCTCATTCAAAATCAGGGGATTATTACTCCAGATTTCATAGCTGATGATCAGGGCTACTATAAAGGATACTGATGTATAGATGATATTTTCAAATATGAAAGCATTGATGAGTTTTATCCTGGGAGCTCCTATGCAGCGCCTGATCGTTATCTGATGTTGATGTTTTTTCCCTTTGGAAAAAGTAAAACCAATCAGGTTAAAGTAAGCTATTAACAGGAGCACAAAAACAATAGCCAGATTGATGTTTATTAATGAAGCTCTGTTTTCATTTTCAAAGCTGGACACGAACGAACCATGCAGATGAATATCCCCAACAGGCATAAGTTTAAGTTTGATTGAGTTTTCATCATTAAATGCATAATCAAGATTATGAGTTGATTTCAACCAGGGGACCCAGTATTCAGTCAGCAGGTCCTGTAATTTGTTCCCGAATTTGTTTATATCCGTTCCTTTTTTCAGTTTTATATAGGTGAGAAATTCGTAACTGTCCCAGTTATAGTTATTCTCTTTGGGGATACGGCTTATTAAAGGGATCAGGATTGAGAACTTCAAATGGGAGTTGCGTGGATAATCATTGAAAATTCCGGATATCGTATAGTCTCTTCCATCAATCTTAATCCTTTTACCTACTGAATTTGAATTTCCGAAAATTTTCCCGGAAAGCGATGCTGAAATAAGAATTTCGTCAGGGTTGGTAAGAAATGAGGCTTTGTCTCCGGTCATAAGTTTAAGGTAAAATATATCTTTAAAGGAAGGATCCACCCACAGAACATCCTCCTTCCATGCCTGGCTATTGTCTACTGAAACCAGAACATCAGACTGATCTTTTGTACGTACCATTCCTTCAACTTCAGGGTACAATTCCTTAATCTTTTCTCCGAATTCAAGAGGTAATTCTCCGTATATATCCCTTGTCCCATGATATACTTCATTGATATAAACGTTGTATACCCTATCATAATCGGGATGGAAGCGATCAAAAGATTTATGAAATTTAATATTACAAACCAATGGTATGGTAATACAAAAAGCCAGAGATAATCCTGCTAATGATAAAAAAGAAATTGTTTTATCATTTCGGATTCCTCTTAGTATTGTCTTTATAACCAAAAACATTATTAAATATTAGCTTTATTTAAAAACAGTTCTGCATTCGCTAATCGTTTGTTCTGCAATTATCATTCATAAGAATCTTCAATCCCACAACCCTCCGTCTTTTCACCCCCCCTAATCCTCAAACCGCACATTAACATTTCCACCGCTTGAATGCATATAAACCGGGATTCCGCCTCCATTCAACGTCCCTTTAACCCGGTTCTTTTCCACTTTTCCGGAGAAATTATGAAGCTCAATATTTACCTTATCTGAGCTCAGATCCAGATTAAGGCCCAGGTTTTCCCCATTTTTGATTGTTGCATCGATTCCCCCTCCACTGGATTGCAGGTATAATTCCTTACTTAAGTTGGATATATTAATATGGACCGGTCCACCGCTTGATGTGGCTCTCACATACCCTGCTTCCCCGGTGACACTCACCCCGCCTCCGCTACTGCCGGCATCCACATCACCATGAATATTATTAAGATGTACACCACCACCTGAACTATGCGCATAAACGTTACCATTTGCATCATCAACAGTAATACCTCCTCCGCTGGAACTCAGGTGAACATCCCCGTTTTGGCTGGTAGCTGTTACTCCTCCACCGGATGAACCTGCCGTTGTGGTTCCCGTTATATCTTCCAGGTGTACTCCACCTCCGCTGCTCGAAAAATCATGGGTGCCTTTTACACCGGAAATATTTAATCCACCGCCGCTGGAGGACACGTTACACGACATTTCCCGGGGGACTATAATAGTCAAGGAAATGCCCGTATTCTGCCATGGATTGTTACGTAACTTCCGTTCAATATTTGCAGTAATGACAGAACCATCCTTACTGATGTCCAGATTATAAATTTCCAGAACATCATCGATCGCAGGATCTGACGGAGCTAACAGCCTTCCGTTCTTTCTTATAAATAACTGTACTACTACTTGATTCTGATCATGAATTTTTACCTGTACTCCTCCGCCGGATGATTTGGCATTCAGTGTACCGGGCTGGTTCAGATCAAAGGTCTTTACTAAGGTAGGTGTCCTGTTTTCCTGGGTAAATCCTTTGCATGAAAGCAGTGTTACCAGCATTGCAATCATGGTGTACGTTTTTACATTTGTTTGAGTTTTCATGATATAATTCTATTAGTGTTTGATTAAGCCGTTAATATGGGACATTGTTACTATTATTTTTGCGTTTGTTAATTCAAAATCACTCCTTATCGCGATAGTTTTCGGGAGAAGGATCTCCACTCTCCACACTATTCGTATCGGAGAGCTTCGACAGGATTTCTTCTCGCTGCCCTCCAGCTCTGCCAGCTCACAGTTAAAAATGCTATTGCCATGGCTAATAATCCTGCCAGTAAAAAGATCCACCATTTAAGATCGGTTTTTGCTGCAAAGTTCTGTAACCATTTATGGAGGAAGAACCATGCTACAGGTACTGCAATAGCAAATGCAATTGCAACCCATTTTATGAAATCTCTGTTTAGCATGATGATTACATCACTTATTCTCGCTCCATTTACCTTGCGAATTCCAATTTCTTTTGTCTTCCGGGTCAAGGCATATGATGAAAGGGCAAACAGCCCGATACAAGACAAAATAATTGCAATGGCTGAAAACCAGGCAATTATCTTATTTGTCTGGATATATTCTTTGTAGTATTCGTTAAGCTTGTCTATCGCAAAGAAATAGCTGACTGTAGTTTTGGGTTCTGTATTCTGCCATAGATCTTTCAACAGGTTGATAACCTTAATGCTGGCTCCTGGTTTAGTTCTGACTGAAAAAAAACTGAAGTTTGTGGGATCTTCACTATCAATGAAAAAGTGAGCCAGAGGCTGCATTTCCCCCTGAACTCCCTGATAACTGAAATCATCTACTTCCCCGATCAGTTTCCATGGATCACCTGTTTTGGAACTTTCATGAATGATCTGACCTGTAGCATCTCCAAAACCCAGTTTTTTCATCGCTGATTTGTTCAGGACCATGCAATCCTTATAAGATATCAATTGCTGGTCAAACCCTGTACCACTTAATATTTTAATGCCATAAGTTTTAAAATAATTCCGGCCTACATATGCCTTTCTTAAATGAATATCGCTTACCCCGGCTGAACCTTCAGGATAAAAATTGTTATAGTTCTGACTGTAAAGGCCAGGGATATTCTGGGAAAAGCAAACCGATTCAACATATGGACTCAACTCCAGTTCCTTTGAAACATAGCTGTACTTCTGAGATGCACTCTTCATATCAGAATATTGCCATTTGTTCAGCTCGACAACCAGGACATTTTCCTTATCAAATTTGGGATCTTTGTTGATCATAAAATGGATCTGTTTGCGGATAAGAATTGTACCTGATATCAGGATAATAGCTATGGCGAACTGAAGTATTACCAGTGAGTATCGCGATGAACCTCTTTTCCCTGAAGTTATAAGATTCCCGTGCAGTGTCTGGATCAATTTGGTCCTTGCCCAGAATATTGATGGAATCAGACCTGATGTTATACCAACTATTAACCAGATCGATATGAGTAAAAATATCAGGAATTTATATTGAGTCAGGTGAAATCTTAAATGTGTATCGAACATTTTATTGAAATAGGGAAGAATTATATGCATAATTTCAAAACCGGCAAGCAAAGCAATAAAACTGACCATTAAAGATTCTGTCATCATCTGACTGAATAAACTGTTCCCGGATGCACCGACGACTCTTTTTATGCCGATTTCTTTTGTTCTGGCAAATGAATTGGTTATGGTCAGGTTTATGAAGTTAACAACTGCAATTCCTATTATTCCAAGTGCTACTATTGTAAGAATAATTATCAGAGTCGGATTGGATTCCTCTGATGCATGGTATTTACTGAAAGGAAGAAGGTTCAGGTCAGTATTGTTTTCACCGACCGGGATGAAATTTTCTTTTACTATGTTTTGAAGCTTGTCGTGCAGACTCTTCGGATCAATACCATGTTTCAGCAGCAGGTACGTCGTTGAAAAAGTATTGTACCAGTCGTGAACATCCTTTATCCAGGGTGATATCTCAATCCCGGTTTCATATGATCCCAGAATATTAAATTTCACTGATGAGTTTTCAGGAATATCGACTACTCCGTTCACATGCAGGAATATATTCTCAAATCTGACCTGGAGCTTTTTCCCTATTGCCGGTTCATTACCAAAATATTTCTTTGCAAAATCTTTACTTATTACCACACCATACTTTTCATGGATACCGGTCACAGGCGAACCCTCTGTAAAAGGGAACGAGAAAACTGAAAAGAAACCTGTATCGGCATATTGAACGTTTTCAGGGAAGGCAGTCTCCTTGTAACTGATCCTGTATCCGTCCCAACCGAAAATACGTGTCCCGTTTTCCACTTCAGGTATTTCTTCAAATATTTTCTGCAATACCAGGCCTTTTGTTTGCACCATTTCTCCTTCCCTGACCCTGTAAATGTCATCGAGGTGCTTGTTAAAGTGATTATATGTAAGGTCATTATACACATATAATGAAAGTATCAGAAATGAAGCAAACCCGATTCCCAACCCTAAAATGTTAATAATCAGGTATGACTTCTTTTTCAGCAATGACCGGAAGCTGGTTTTTAACGATAACAGGTTCATATTAAGTTACTTAAAATTAAACTGCCTTTTCATTTCTTTTTACCCACCCAACCTCACCAATTTGGGGGGCTAAGAAGTAAGAATATTGAACATTCGAAGTCAGAAATCAGAAGTTTAAAACAGTTCTGCATTCTTAATTCGTTTGTTCTTCATTCTTAATTCATTTTAAATTTTTTAACATACTTTCTCCCCCCCTGGGGGGAGATCCCGCTTTAGCGGGAGAGGGGGCTGTCACTCATATCTCAGAGCCTCGACCGGGTTCCTCGTTGCCGCTCTCCAGCTCTGCCAGCTCACAGTGAGAAGTGTCAGTAAAATGATCATAAGTCCTGAAAGGGCAAATACCCACCAGCTCAAGCCGGTTTTGTATGCGAAGTTATTCACCCACCTGCTCATGGCATACCATGCTACCGGGTATCCAAGGATACAGGCTAGAAGAACAAGGCTTATAAAATCCCTGTTGAACATTGCAACAACCTGCTGTGTCCTTGCTCCGTTTATCTTACGAATACCTATTTCTTTAATCCTTTTTTCCGCTGCCAGACGACTGAGTGCAAAAATGCCCAACAATGACAGGAACATGGCAAGCAGGGAAAAGACTCCGGTAATCCTTGCCAGTCTTGTTTCATCACCATAGAAGCTCATATATTTTTCATCAACATTCTCAAAACTAAATGGTATACCGGGGAAGAGAGCTGTCCATTGCGATCTTATGAAATCCATAGTTTCCTTTTTTCTGTCGCGATCAGTTCTTAAAGTTACATATCCTGGATAATTATGATGCCTGCCGAACTGGTAGATCATTGGCTGGACAGGATACTGAAGCGACCTTACATTTATATCGTTAATCACACCTATGACATGCTTACGATTATCTTTCCAAATAAGTCCCACACTCTTGTTTTCCAGAGAAGTCCAACCAAGTTTCTTCCAGGCTGTCTCGTTTATAATAAGTGCATCAACATCAGTAGGGTAGTCTTTGGAAAAATAACGTCCAGTAATGATCTTTAACCCATAGGTCTCAGGGAAATTTTCATCGACATCGCATGAGAGAAGCTCTATCCCGTCGCTGAAACGCGAATCATCAGGATATATTTTGAAATTGTTTCTGAATCCGAAGCCCGGTACAAACTCAGTGATCGTTGGTTTTCCATAGCCATACTGAGATTGGTATTTCTCAAGCTCATTTACAAACAGAGTGGTGTTATTCATCCTCTCATTGCCGGTGTTGCCGATTGAACCCACAGGAATTGTGACCAGATTTTCCCTGTTAAAACCGGTTTTGTGATTTTTCATAAAGCCTATCTGCTTGATAATAAAGATCTGAGCGATTACAAGTATTATAGTAAGTGCGAACTGCAGAATAACAAAACTCTTCTGAAAAGTCAGTTTGTTCTTTGCAGTGTTTGTATTGTGCAACAAAACCTTCACTGGTGATGGTTTTGATAATAAAACAGATGGATATAACCCTGAAATCAGTATTGTAAGCAGACCAAATCCGGCTATCCCATAATACAATACCTGATCAGAGAGATTTACTGATATATCTTTTTGAATCAGGTTATTAAAAAGAGGCAACAGCAGGTAAACACCGAGAAAAGATATCAGAAGACTAATTATTACCAGAAATGAAATCTCAGCAAAGAAGTCACTAATAAGAGCTATTGGTGAAGCGCCACTAACTTTCTTTATTGCAGTCTCGACATTTCTTTTTGATGCATTTGCTATTGAGATATTCATGAAATTCAGGCAGGCAATTACAAGAATTCCAAGGGCAATGGCAGATAGTATCCATAAGTAAATCGGATTAATACCCGGTATCATATCGTTTTCCAATACAGGATTAAGGTGGCTGCCTTTAAAGGGAGTAACAAGAAATTTATTCCTGCCTTTCATGAAATCAGGATAATATTGTCCCTCAATTCCTGTCAGTTTCTGTTCAAAATCTCCGGGTGGCCTGTTACCTTTGAATGTCACAAATGTAAAGAGGCCAAAGTGATACCACCTTTCGTGGATATCAGGAAAATATTTATACCTGAAGCTGTCGGAAAGGAGGTAGTCAAGATCAAAAATAGAGTTGGATGGTATATTATTAATAATTCCTGTAATTCTGAATGTAAAGTTTTCAAAACTAAAAGTTTTTCCCAGTACATCATCTGTTCCATAAAGCTTTAGTGCCATTTTTTTTGTTATAACTGCCTCATAAGGATCCTGGAAAATAGTTTCCGGGTTACCTTCAATCAAAGGGAAATTGAAAAGCCTGAAGAAATCTTTTTCTACTGCAGCACCTCTCTCATTCTCGAATGTCTTTTGGCCTACTTTCAAATCAAAATAGGTATTCATCAATGAAACAACTTTATCAAGTTCAGGGTAATCTTTTTTCAGTACATCTGACAGAGCGAGAGGAGTATATGCTTTTACGGATCCATCCTGTAAATTCTCTGTGACCACTCTGTAAATATGGCCGGCTGCCGGATTAAAATCATCAAAGGACGTTTCATAACGGACATAGAGAAGTATTAGCAAGCTTACAGTAACACCAATTGATAATCCTATGATGTTTACCCATGCGAACTTTTTGTTTGTAAACAGGTTGCGGATGTTGACCCTTAAAAAGAATGTCAGTTTACCCATATCGCTGATATATAGTTTAATATGTTATTCATACCTCAGTGCCTCAACTGGATTCCTTGTGGCTGCTCTCCAGCTTTGCCAGCTTACGGAAATTAAAGCTATTATAAATGCCAATATACCTGCAAATATAAAAACCCATATACTCAGGTCTGTTTTATATGCAAAGGACTGTAGCCATTTTTGCATTACATACCATGAAATCGGACAGGCTATTATAAATGCGATTGTTACCCATTTTAGAAAATTCCTGTTGAGCAAAAAGAGTACCTGAGAGATCCTGGCTCCGTTTATTTTACGAATACCTATTTCTTTGGTTCGTCTTTCAGTACTATAGATCGAAAGACCGAAAAGTCCAATACCGGCAATGAATATTGCCAGCAGAGCAAATGAAAAGAGCAGACTCTCAAAAAGTTTTTCAGATTTGTATTGCAGATCATAGGTTTCATTGAGGAAAGAATATTCAAAAGCAAATGCCGGACACAATTCATCCCATGTTGCTTTAAGTTTTGCCAGGCCGGCCGGAATGCTCTTTTTATCAAGCCTTATATTAATAAATCTCAAATAATCAGGGGTATAAAACAAAAGTAACGGTGACAGTTCATAGTTCAATCCACGGTAATGAAAATCTTTAATAACACCAATAATCTGACCCTTTATGCCATTCCCGGGCAGTATAACCTGACCCACTGGATTCTTAAGATCATAGAGTTTTATTGCTGTTTCATTTATCAGGTAGGTCGTTTTAATATCTGCGGGGTTTTCAGATGAGAAGTTGCGTCCTTCTTTAATGTTAATGTTCATTGTTTTTAAATAATCGGCATCGACATAGTTGTTAAAGTATTTATTCTCTTTACCTTCTATGTTTACACAACACCACGATCCCCAGTAGTTGCCGGGAAGTCTGCTCGAAAATGAAACCGCTGATATTTCAGGATATTTCAGAAGTTTTTCTTTAAACAGTTCAAGATGCCCGCTCAGCTGAGAGTTGATCTTAAGATTAACTATGTCATTTTTATTGAATCCGAGATCTTTTTTACTCATGTACCGGAATTGCTGATTAGCTATCAGCGTGCTGCATATTAAAAGGATCGACACTAAATTCTGGAAAATGATCAACCCGTTTCGGACGCCTGTATGATTTGTACGGTTCGACGAACTTTTTTTACCTGAATTAATGGTATATGAACTGATATATAAGCTTGGATAAATACCTGAAATAATGATAAATACCAGAACTCCGATTGTAAATACCCAAAGATTTTGGCGGGTAAAAAAATCACCGATTTTGACAGAAAATCCGGTTAATGAAGTCATTCCCGGGTTAAAAAACCATATGATCAGAAGGGATATTCCGATTGATATAAATATGAAAAGTATTGTTTCGAAAAGAAACTGAAATATTAGCTGGGCCCTGGATGCTCCCTGCAATTTTTTCAGACTTACCTCTTTCGATCTCGAAAAAGCATTAGCAATAGTAAGATTAATAAAGTTTATAGCTGCCAGAAGAAGGATAAAGACAGATACTGCTATAAGTATTTTGTTATATAATTTGTTCCCATGCCTGGTATTGCTCTCATTTTCAATCTCGTGGGAGTAATATATCTCGGAGAACGGTTTAAGATTGAAATTTTCTTTATATCCCACCTTTTTCAGCAGATCAAGTACACTCTTCCCGGATACTGCTGTTGATATATTTTTCGGCAGCAAAAGATAAGTTGGATAACTCCATCCGTCATATTCTTTCAGGACACCTTTGTAGCGGATCTTCTCAAGGCTTTCCATTGATGCCAGAACATCAGTCCTGAAATGAAGGAAAGGGTTATCTTTCATTATTGCAGTTACTGTAAAATCGTACTGATTCTGGAATCTGACTATTTTTCCCAGAGCATCCTCGTTACCAAACAGTCTCCTGGCAACCGATTCTGAAAGGACCAGTGAAAATGGTCTGATAAGAGCTTCTTTAACGTTCCCTTCTGATAGATCGAATTGAAAAACACTGAAGAAGGTGCTATCGACAAAAACCATTTCTTTAATATTAAAAGGAATATTATTGACCTGGACTCCAACATCTTCCCAGAAATTTAGTCTTGTTGCTTTTACCTCATTTCCAATATTCTGCATAATGGCATGACCCAGAAAAGAAGGCATGCTGGCCCAGAAAGCATCAAGACGAAATATCCTTTCCCTGTCTGGCACATTACTATCATATTTATTTTCGTTAATAACATATAGCCATATTATGATAACAGCCGTTATGCTTATAGCTAATCCGCCAATTTTGATAAGCGTAGTCGTAATATTTTTTTTGAAGTTTCTGAGAATTATCTTAAGTATTCCGGATAAAAACATATTTGCCAGTTATTTAAAAATGATCAAATATTGATTATATTCTTTCATCGCTCGAGATCATTCCATCCACCAGTCGTATAATACGGCTCCCATACATTGAAAATTCTTTATTATGTGTTACCTGGAGAATTGTAATACCTTCATGATTTAGTTGCTTAAGCAGTTCCATAATCTCCCGGCCCTGGTCTGTATGAAGGTTTCCTGTTGGTTCGTCGGCCAGTAACAATTTCGGTTTTCCAACAATCGCGCGGGCAATGCCTACAAGCTGTTGCTGTCCGCCGGAAAGCTGGGCAGGGAAAAGATCTTTTTTTGCGACAATATTGAAACGATCGAGCATATCTGCAACCATCCCCTTACGTAACGAAGATTTGACACCTTTATATACAAGGGGAGTCTCAATGTTTTCATATACCGTCATCTCCTCTATCAGGTGGAATGCCTGAAAAATAAACCCGACATAGTTTCGGTGAAAGTCAACCCTCTGTTTTTCGGATATTGATTGTACAGCCCGGTCGAAGAAAAAATATTCCCCTTCACTGGGTTCATCAATCATTCCCACAATGTTCAGTAGAGTGGATTTCCCGGCTCCGCTGGGTCCCATAATGGTAACAAACTCGCCTTCAGCAATCTGAATGTCGATATCTTTTAGTACGAATGTCCTTTGGAATTTCGAATCGTAGTACTTGAAAATGTGTTTCAGTGTTATCATAAATATTTCAATTAGCAATTAAAAATTAAAAATTATCAATTATTTATTTTTAGAGGTGTTGATGATGCTATATAATATTTTAAGTAATTCTTCACAATCCTTAAGAAGCGTATCAAATTGTTTATCATCGAGATAGTCTGTTTCATGTAATAGTTTTAACCAGTATTTGGTTTCACGGGCTTCTTTATATGCAATACTCATCTTTGCTGTAAAATCTTTATCTGAAATTCCACCAATAGCTTCTTCCACATTAGCACCTGTAGAAGTGCCACTTCTGAGTAATTGCTTTGACAAAACATATTCCTTTTTCTCAGATACAAGAAACTGATAAATCCTTATAATACTTACAGAAAACTTAAATGACTTACTTACTATAACATTATCCTTCATATCAAATTTCTAGTTATTGTTCATTGTTCATTGTTCATTGTTCATTGTTCATTGTTCATTGTTCATTGTTCATTGTTCATTGTTCATTGTTCATTGTTCATTGTTCATTGTTCATTGTTCATTGTTCATTGTTCATTGTTCATTCATACCGCAGAGCTTCGACCGGATTCCTCGTTGCCGCCCTCCAACTCTGCCAGCTTACGGTGAGAAGAGCAACTCCAAGTGCAACCAACCCTGCAAGCACAAAGATCCACCAGCTTAATTCTGTTTTGTATGCAAAACCACCAAGCCATTTGTGCATTGCGTACCATGCTATGGGGCAGGCAACTACAAATGCAACGGCAACCCATTTTACAAAAGCATTATTTAACATTGCCAGTATTTCTGAAGTTTTGGCTCCGTTCACTTTCCTGATACCAATTTCCTTAACGCGACGCTGACAGCCAAACAATGACATAGCCAGGATACCAAGGCAGCAAATGACTATGGCACATCCCGCAAAGAGAGTAAAAGTACGGTGGAACAGGAGTTCTGACTGGTACATATTTTCAACAGCCTGGTCGAAAAAGCTTACATCTACCGGGAAAGATGGAGAAAGTCCTGTAGCTGTAGTTTTGATATCTTTCAATAGACCCTGTAGCGATTTAAAACTGGTAGTTTTTAAGCTGGCAAGGCAATAGGAAGCCTGTTTCTCATTTCTGATAGCCAACGATGCAATGTCCTGATTGACCGGCTGGAAATGGAAATCTCTGATTACGCCGATAATCTCATAGGTGCGTTTTCCCATGAAGAAAGTTGTACCTAAAGGGTCGGTTAAATTATTTTCACGGATAAATGTTTCATTTACTACTACTTTCATCTTATCAGTAGAGAGCGAATCATTATAAAAACGTCCCTTAACCAATTGTAATCCTGTCATTTCAAAAAATCCGGCATCAGCGCTGAACGTGTCAAAATTCAGCTGTTTCTTCTCCCCGTTAATGTCCATCTGAACTCCCCATTGGGATATGTCTTTTCCGGGGAAATATTGAGTAAATGTTATATCATTGATTGCGGGCTTTTCCAGGAGAAGCTTTTTAAGCACATCTTTTTTCTGATCCAGCTGCGAAGTCAGTTTAATTCCGATGATATTTTTCTGATTGAAGCCCAGGCTGGTGCTCCCGTATCTGACCTGTTTTTGTACCAGTACAGTAAAGGCAATAAGTACTATTGCAATGGTAAACTGCAAAGTAACAAGAACTCCACTCAACGAAAAGTTTGATCTGTTTTTCTCTATCCTGTTTTTCAGATTATCAACAGCATTTGAAGAAGAAATTTTCCATGCCGGAATAATGCTGAAAATTATGCTTAGTACAAGAATTCCTGTTAAGGAGATAAGTATAAAACCAAAAGAAAGAGTCATTTTCTGGCTGTAGTGTATGCCCGTATATTCCCTTATAAAGGGATTAATTACATTTACCAGATCAACTGCTATCAGCAGGGCAATCAGAAAGAATAAAAACGCCTCGGACAGTATATTAAGGAAGATTACGGGACGCCTGGCTCCGACTATTTTCAAAACACCAGTTTGCCTTATTCGTCCCAGCCACTGTGCCGATGATATATTTATGAAGTTAACAAGCGCGACAATCAGCACCAGAATTGCCACCATGGCCAGAAGTATGACCTTCTGCTTATTACCACTTACGAGATATGGATATCCGAAAAGCATGAATTTTGAGAAGTATACTTTCTTTAGCGGAACAAGCTTCGCTTTGTTGTAATGTTTTTGGAAATCGGCGGGAATTATATTAAAAATAGTTTTTTCAGTTTCCCCAGGTTTGATCCCATTGTTTAAAAGAAGAAAAGTCTGGAAATCGCACCATCCCCAATCTGTATACTCACCATCTTCACCCTGTATGATTTTTTGAGTGGCCATAGATGTAACTGCACTGAATCTTAAGCATGAATTTGCTTTTGGTTCTTCAATAACAGCTCTTACAGTCAGTTCTTTGCTATTGTTTAACCGTATGACCTTACCAACAGCCTGTTCCTTCCCAAAGAGCTTGTCTGATAAAGCCTTCGTAATAACCACAGTAAAAGGCTCTTTAAGTGCTGACTCAGGATCTCCTTCCAAAACCCTGTAAGTAAAAAACTTAAAGAAACCTTCATCGGCGTATAGCAGGTCGGAGTTTATGGGTCCGCTTTTTTCTGCCTGGAGAACCGGGGTATCCCAGGTTCCGGTTATCCTTATTGTAGATTCCACACCAGGAACTTTCATGTCGATGTTCTCCTTGAGAACACCCGGAGTATATATCGATTCATCTGACGGCAGGTAGAGATAAACATTATCTCCATTCTTCTGATAGTGATCAGTGGTAAGCTCACTATAACAATATGCTGACAGAATGATGACCAGTGTAAAACTGATAGTCAGCCCCAACAGATTAATCAGGTTGGTTACTGGTTTTCTGGTGAAACTCCGTATAATTGATTTGAAAAGGTATTTCATAGTACTTTATTTTATCTGTTCATCAATGAATTAATTTTAGGATAATCATTTTTCGCTGGTGACAAGTTATTCATATCTTAGCGCCTCAATCGGGTTCCTTGTTGCTGCCCTCCAACTCTGCCAGCTAACTGTCAATACGGCAACGGTTATTGCAGATATTGAAGCTAATGCAAAGATCCACCAGCTTAATTCTGTTTTATAAGCAAACCGGTTCTGCCAGTTAGACATCAGGTAAAATGAGAGAGGTATACTAATTAACATTGATAATAATATCCATATTACAAAATCTTTATTAATCAGATAGATTACTTCCCACACCGATGCTCCGTTTACCTTCCTGAGCCCTATTTCTTTGGTTTTCCCTGAAATACTTATCAGAGCTATCCCGAATAATCCCATTATAGCAAGTACTGTCGCAAGGATTGCGAAAGCTCCCATAATTTTAGCCTGATTATTCTCAGTCGAGTAGAACCTGTCGATTGTATCTGTCAGATAATTTGCCATGAATATTTCGTCAGGATCTAATTGTGATATTACTTCCCTGAACCGGTCAATAATAACCTTGTCATTTATTCCATCAGTCTTTATAGCTACAAGTCCCATTTTGTCAGGATTCTGTTGGATGATTGCCATTGGCTGTATTAAGGAGTGAAATGAATGTGAATGGAAGTCTTTCAAAATACCTCTTACATGAAATACACCCAGATACATGTCGCCGGCTTTCAGATTATATTTTTTGGCACTTGATTCATTGAAAAGTACATCGACACGCGGTGGTTGATATGGTCCGAATGAAGAACCATCAATTATTTCCATACCAAGGAGTTCCGGCATTCCTTCTCCCATGATTAGTCCGTCAAATCTCATTTTCTCACCCTCGGGATTGGCCAATGTAACAGGAAGAAAATAATTGAAAGGGGGAATGAATGATGATCCTGCAACCTTTACTACTCCCGGTATTTTTTCCATTTCATTGCAGATAGTCTTAAATCCCGATTGCAATTTTGGGGAATTAAGATAATACACCAGGATATTCTTTGGATTCATTCCTTTAATATCATTTAGCGAATAGTTGATCTGTTTTGTTACCGTCAAAACGCTTACAACCAGTATCAGGTAAATGCTGAAATGAAATACAAGGAAAGAGTAATCCCACTTTTTTGTCCTTGCTTTCTCAGAGGTTTTTCCTGATAGTAATAAAAGAGAGTTAGTTCTTGATATTTTGGATCCTATCAGCAACCCTGACATTGCCCCTGTAAAAATCACTACGGAAAGCAGAAGTAACCACATCACAGGATTTGTAAAAACTTCGTTCGATAAGGTTTTGTTGAGTGTTTTGTTTATGAAAGTCATGCCTGAATCAATAATAAAAGTCGCCGGGATGAGACTCAGAATTGTTATGAGCAGTGATTCTATCAATATCTGTTTCCGGAGAGTATTTCGTGAGGCGCCCAGTACTTTTCTTGTTCCCAGCGCGTGAAGCCTGCCAGATGTTGCAGCCCTGGTAAGAAAAATATAGTTTGTTACCGATATAAGCAAGATAAGAAAGGATATTGCCCAGAAATATTTCAGCTCATTTGCATTCCCGGTTCTCACTGCCGTATAGCTTCCTGTAAGCCCTGCAGATTTTAAATAAATTTCATTCACAGGCTGGAGAAAATATTTCTGATCCTTTGCAGTAGGGTCTTTCAATAGTTCTTTATATTTTTCCATTTTCAGGACAAGTGCCTGTTTGTCAGTATTCTTTTCAAGAACTACATAGGAAAAAAACTGAGCATTGTTCCAGTTCAGAGCTGTTGATATCCCGCTTCCGAATTCGCCCAACTGAGTCTGAAAATTGGCAAACAGTTTTTCAGAAAGTCTGATATTTGCAATGAATTGAGGATACAGAGTTGAATTAGGGGGTAACTCTTTAAAGATCCCGGAAACTGTAAGACTTAAGAGTTCATTCGGATTAAGTTTTACTAGTAATATTGCCCCGAGAGGAACCGTTTTTCCGAAATACTTTGATGCTATATTCTCCGAAATAGCTACTTCGTTAAGGGTTTGTGCAGCTCTTCCTGCGATAAGTTTAACTTTTAGAATTTTATAAATTGAAGTATCGGAAAATGCAAAATTTTGCTCAAAGGCCATTTCATTTTTCTTAGTTCCTATTGACACGTTGTAACCCTGGCAGAATCTGAAGTACTCTTTAACCTCCGGGAAGTCTTTCTTCATCTCCTCAGCTAAAGGGAATGGCGTATTATATGATTGACCGAACAGTATCCTGTTAACATCGCGATAACCGGGAATAAATTGGTCAAAAGAATTTTCATGAATTATCAACGCTATCAGAAGAATTATTGATCCAAGCCCTATCCCCAGTCCCAAAATACTGATTGAAGAATGAACTTTGTTTCGCAAAATATTTCTGACAGCTATTTTAAAATCTATTATAAGCATGGCTTTCTGTTTTATCTTTAGTATAATGCTATAATTATGCCATAAATGTATGTAGCTAAATTACAGTTATTTAAATCTTATTTTCCATTCAAAATGTAAAAATATTATACGTTAATGCGTAAAAATATTTTACACTTTGCTTGTTTTATTGCAAAGATGAAATACATTTACATTAATAAAATTATATTAAAACATATGCAGCCTCTGAAAGGAAATATACTGGTTATTGATGATAATAAAAGCATTCTCAGCGCACTCGAAATTTTACTGACACCTGAATTCAGGGAAGTTACCACTCTCTCGAACCCGAATCAGATACCTGAAGAATTGAGAAAGAAGGATTATAACCTTGTGGTACTTGATATGAATTTTCATGCAGGTGTAAATACCGGTAATGAGGGAATATACTGGCTGGGAAGAATTAAGGAAACTCATCCGGAGGTATCTGTGGTAATGATTACGGCATTCGGAGATGTTGATCTTGCGGTAAAGGCTCTCAAGAATGGCGCATCGGATTTTGTTCTTAAACCCTGGGATAATGAGAAACTGCTGGCAACATTAAAACTTGCTTTGCAACTTAATTTATCAAAGAAGGAAGTAACTCAGTTAAAAGAGAGAGAGTCGGAGCTGAAAAAGGAGATTAACCGTGAGCAAAAGTACATTATAGGGTCATCTCCACAGCTGAATAACGTCATGGCAATGGTGAAGAAAGTCGCCAGGACAGATGCCAATGTTCTTATTACCGGAGAAAACGGAACAGGAAAGGAGCTGATAGCTCAGGAGATACACCGGCTTTCAAACAGGTCAGATGAGGTACTTGTAAGTGTTGATATGGGCGCGCTGACAGAAACTCTTTTCGAAAGCGAGCTGTTCGGACATGTTAAGGGAGCTTTTACAGATGCCCATGAAAACCGACAGGGTAAATTTGAAATAGCCGATAAAGGCACATTGTTTCTTGATGAGATTGGTAACCTTTCATTTCATCTGCAGGCTAAGTTGCTTGCAGCTATTGAAAATCGTCAGATTTCACGCATTGGATCAAACCAGGTCATTCCTACCGATATCCGTCTTATATGTGCGACTAACAGGAACCTTGAACATTTGGTTCAGAAAGGTCTTTTCCGCGAGGATCTTCTGTATCGTATAAATACAATCCAGATAGAATTGCCCCCTCTCAGGGACCGTGGTAATGATATCATAATCCTGGCAGAATTTTTTCTTAAAAAATATACATATAAATACAGTAAGCCAGAGCTAAGGATCAACCAGCAGGCACATGATAAACTGTTAAGGTATTCATGGCCGGGTAACATCCGTGAACTTCAGCATACAATCGAGAAGGCTGTTATCTTAAGCGAATCTGCAATTTTAAAACCTGAAGACCTGTATCTGAAACATCCGGGAGCAACAATTAATAATGATTCCCTGCCAACGCTGGAGGAGATGGAAAAACAAATGATTCAAATTGCACTTGAAAAGAATAATGGTAACTTCACTGCAGCAGCTGAACAACTGGGAATAACCCGACAGACTCTTTACAACAGATTTAAAAAATCAAATCAATGATAAGCCGAAATCTATATTTAAATATCATTTTAAGAGTTTTGCTTATAGTGATTCTTTCTGCGCTTCTCGGATACCTGATAGTTAAAGATCAGTCATTCAGGTATTCGCTTATCTGCATAATTGCAATTGTTGTTCTGACAATTAGCCTTATTTCGTACCTGAACTCTACTAACAGAAAGGTTCGTTTTTTCTTTGATTCTGTAAGGAATGACGATTCAAGTCTTTCATTCCCTGTTGATACAAAGAATAAGACCTTCAGGGAGCTGAATAAAAGTATGAACACGGTGAATCAGCAGATTCAGCAATTGAAAATAGAGAACAGGAGCCAGGAACAATATTTTCAGATATTGATTGAACACCTGGCAACAGGAATTATTACCTACAATAACAAGGGCTACATATTACATGCCAATTCTTCAGCCAAAAAATTATTGTCGACAGCAGTGTTGACACATATTCAACAAATTGAACGTATAGATGAAAAACTCTATCAGACAATTAAAAACATCAGACCGTCTGAAAGAAGATTAATCTCTATTTCTAACGATCAGGATGAAATACAGCTCTCATTAAAGGCTACTTCCTTCAGATCAAATAACGCAGAGCTTGTTATCCTTTCAATACAGGATATAAAGAGTGAACTTGAGGAAAAAGAACTTGAATCGTGGATGAAACTTATAAGGGTCCTGATGCACGAAATAATGAATTCCATCACTCCCATAACTTCTCTTTCCGAAACTCTTTCACATATATATGGTTCTGATGGCATGCCAGTATCGCCTGAACAGGTCACCCCAAAAACCATTACCACCACACTCCAAGGCTTGAATGTTATAAAGGAACAGGGCAAAGGACTGATGTCGTTCGTCGAATCGTTCAGGAAACTGACCCGGGTGCCTGAACCTGAAAAAAAGAAGTTTAAAGTAGCTGACCTGATCAGCCGGGTTCAGATCCTCTATAGTTCTCTTGAAAAAAGCGATAAGGTCAATTTATCTGTTTCTCTGAAAGATCCTGAACAGGAGATTATTGCCGACCAGAATCTTATTTCGCAGGTTTTGCTAAACCTGGTTAAAAATGCTCTTGAAGCTAATGAAGATAATCCTGATGGTCAGATAAGAATAGTCGCAGACACTGATGCGAACAGCAGACCTGAGATTTGTGTCAGTGATAATGGTCCAGGGATTCCTGAGGAAAATATTGATGAGATATTTGTGCCTTTTTTTACCACACGACAGTCAGGATCAGGTATAGGCCTGAGTATTTCAAAGCAGATAATGAGGGTACATGGCGGTAATCTTAAAGTGAAGTCGATACCAGGCAAGGAGACTGTGTTTTGTCTCAGCTTTTAATCGTATCTTATCGCTTTTACGGGCGATATCCTGCTTATCAGCTGAGAAGGAACCAGCAGCATGAAGATAATTGCGGTCATTGTTCCGGCATTAAGCAGGATAATATGGAAAAGTTCAAGATTCACAGGAACAGTTTTAATGTAATATGAAGAGGGATCGAGTGTTATTATCCCGGTTTTTAACTGAAGAAATGCCAGCCCTATCCCGATAAGATTTCCCCATAACAAACCCTTCCCAATAAGATAAGCAGCCTGGTAAAGGAAAACCCTCCTGATTGTTTTGTCATCAGAACCCAGTGCTTTCAATACGCCTATCATGTTCGTTTTTTCAAGTATAAGTATAAGCAGTCCGGAAATCATATTGAAACCGGCAACCAAAAGCATCAGGAAAATTATTATTATTACATTCATATCCTGAAAGTTCAGCCAGTCGAATATCTGGGGGTACCTGGCCCTTATGTTGGTTACCTTGAACTTTGGAGAATCTTCCGTTATTTTATAACCTATGGCGTCCCTTACTTCCATTGTCATTTCATCAAGTTTGTCGAAATCATTGATGAATATCTCCAGACCACTCACCTGGTCGGAAGTCCATCCGTTAAGCCGTTGTATTTGTCCTATATCGCAGAAGACATATATCTTATCAAATTCTTCAAGACTGGTTTCATATATGCCGCTGATAGTGAATTTTCGCATTCTCGGAGGATCCTGGATGAAATGCATGACAAATGAGTCGCCTGTCTTTAATCTCAGCATATCGGAGATCTTTTTTGATATAATAACTTTATCTGTGCGCCCTGTATCGGTAACATGAAATACTGATCCATCAATCATATTACTGCTGAAGTAACTCCAGTCGAAATCACTTCCTACGCCTTTCAGAACAACTCCCTGAATATCCTGGTCGGTTTGTATGATACCTGCTTTTGTGGCAAATACTTCCATGTGTTTTATACCAGGAATATGCTTAATCTTAGGTACAAAGTCCTGTTTATCGCTTATGGGGGTTGTTTCGAAGGATATATTCGAATCGAAATTCACAATCTGAATATTAGAACCGAACCCTACCACTTTCTCCCTTATCTGTTGTTTGAAGCCAGTCAGGATCTCTACTGCAAGAATCATCACGGCAAGGCCCATTGCAATACCGATTATTGCAATGACATTTATCGGACGTGAAAATGATGTACCTTCGCGTCTGCCTTTGATTAGCTTCTGAGCTACGAAATATGGAAAATTCATCTTTTTTTCTGAGGCTTCAAATTTAAGAAATTAATGATAATAAGGAGACACAGAGTTATAATTTCAAATTTTAATAAAATATCTTAGATTTACATGGACATAGTAATTTTCAAATGAAGAGCATTGCAGCAACCCTTTTAATATTGATGTTTTTGACATCATCTTTCAATACCGGCACAAAAAAAATTCCGGTCCCTGGGGCTTGTCAGATTGAACTTTACAAATCGTTAATTGATGGAAAATCTGTGGCAATTGTTGCAAACCAGACTTCCATGGTCGGAAAGACTCATCTTGTTGACACTCTCATCAAAATTGGAATAAATATTAAAGAGATTTTTTCTCCCGAGCATGGATTCAGAAACCTGGCAGATGCCGGTGAGACAATTGAGAATGGGAGGGATCATGATACAGGAATACCATTGATCAGCCTCTATGGCTCTCACCTGAAACCTTCCGCCGCCGATCTTTCAGGGGTAGATGTAGTGATGTTCGATATCCAGGATGTCGGTACCCGGTTTTATACATATATATCAACTCTTCACTATGTTGTTGAGGCATGTGCGGAAAATCACATAAAATGCATTGTTCTCGACAGACCTAATCCAAACGGCTTTTATTTTGATGGTAATATCCTCGATACGGCTTACAGATCATTCGTTGGGATGGATCCTGTTCCAGTTGTTCATGGAATGACCATTGGAGAGTATGCCATGATGCTTAATGGAGAGGGATGGCTGAAGAACGGAATAAAATGTAACCTTGTTGTTATTAAGTGTAAGAATTACACTCATAAAACTCTCTATGAACTTCCAGTTAAACCGTCTCCAAACCTGCCGAACCAGACATCTGTTTATCTATATCCGTCAATATGCTTTTTCGAGGGGACAATGGTTTCCTGCGGAAGAGGAACTTCATTCCCTTTTCAGGTCTTCGGAAGCCCTGATCTTCCTTACAGCGGATTCAGTTTTACCCCGGAAAGTGTTCCCGGAGCTAAGAACCCGCCTTTTCTTGGAATTAAATGTAATGGCACTGATCTGAGAAATGCAATAAAAGATGGTCTTGTTCCCAGACAGGAACTTAATCTTGACTGGCTCATCCAGGCCTATAAAGATTTTACAGATAAAGACAAATTCTTTAATTCCTACTTTGATGTTCTTGCCGGGGGACCCACATTGCGTGAACAAATTCAAAAAGGATTGACTTCAGAACAAATCAGGGAAACCTGGAAAAGCGGACTGGCAAAATTTACTACGATGAGGGAGAAGTATTTGCTTTATTAATGATTGTCATGCGGTCTTACAATCTTGAGGGCTGTTATTTAAAATATTTTTCCAGATTTCATTAAAGCGGATCATTTGGATTACTTCCAATATTTTGTATTTTTGATTTTTCATAAAATAACTGTAACCTATGTTTAATACTTCAATATCTCATAAAAGATTTTTATCTGCAATAATCCTGATTTTAGTAACGCTCTCTTTTTCATCATGCAGGTATTTCAGAGAGAAAGGGCTATTTTTGGGAAAAAACAGAAAAGAGTTATTATTGTGGGCACAGCAAGACAGTATCCGTGTTGCCGATTCGTTGAAACAAACAGCGGTTGTAAAAGATGTTAGTCAGGTGACAAAACTGGATTCTGTTGTAAAAGTTGTTAAAGAGAATCCTCCTGAAGCAGGGAACAAAAAAATGTATTATTTAATTATCGGCAGCTTTGGCAATTCTGAAAATGCGAAATCGATTGCAGAAGAGTACAGTAATCAGGGATATAAAACAGATATAATTAAGACGACTAATAGCAGAGGGCGAAAAATCGAATTAGTATCAATCAAGGCTTTTGATAACTACCCTGATGCTGTAAGCTATCGGGATGAATTCCAAAGAAAAATAAGTTCCAACTCCTGGATATACCCGGCTCAATAACTTTCAGTTCCTCTTTCTCCCATTCTTCCCCTCCCCAATTCTCCCCTTCTCCTTTTCTCATCTTCTCCCCCTCATTTCTTACATCGTCTCTCGCCTATAATATATAGTACATTCTCCCTGTGTTCCTATTGCCTTCCGGGATAGACCTTCAAAGCTTCAGCAAGCACAAGCATAGCATTTTTCAGATCATCGATCTTGAGCACATAGGCAATACGGGCTTCATTTTTCCCGTAACCTGGTGTTGAATAGAATCCCGAAGCAGGGGCAATCATAACGGTCTGATTTTTATACTCGAACTCTTCAAGAAGCCATCTGGCAAATTTATCGATATCATCTACGGGTAATTTCACTACCGTATAAAATGCTCCTTTAGGTTTTGGACAATAAACACCGGGTATTTTATTCAGTGCATCAACCATATAATTTCTCCGTGCAGTATATTCTTTGTTTACCTCTTTGAAGTAATTCCCGGGAGTATCTATGGAGGCTTCCCCAGCTATCTGTCCGAGCCCCGGGGGGGAGAGGCGGGCCTGGGCAAATTTAAGGGCGGTGGAGATTATCTCTTTGTTTTTTGTTACCAGAGCCCCTATCCTTACACCGCATTCACTGTAGCGTTTAGAGATAGAATCAAGCATAACAACATTATTCTCAATCCCTTTAAGGTTCATTGCTGAAAAATGTTCAGCCCCGTCATAGCAAAACTCGCGGTATGCTTCATCAGAAAAGAGAAACAAATCATGCTTTTTTACAATATCCTTCAGTTTAAGGAGCTCTTCCTTTGAATAAAGATATCCTGTTGGATTATTCGGATTACAGATAATAATCCCCCTGGTTTTTGGAGTAATTTTTTTTTCAATCTCTTCAATAGGAGGAAGGGCGAAATCTTCTTTTATATAGGAAGTGACCGGAACAATTTTTATTCCTGCCGTGTTTGCAAAACCGTTATAATTTGCATAAAAGGGTTCAGGAGTTATAACTTCTTCACCCGGATTTACACACGACATAAAAGCAAATAAAATGGCCTCTGATCCTCCGGTTGTTACCAGCAGTTCATTGTGGTCGATATTTATGCCTATTTTCTGATAAAATAAAGCCAGTTTACGACGGTAAGATTCATTACCGGCTGAATGGCTGTATTCCAGCACTTTCAGGTTTATATTCCTGAGAGCATTAAGTGCTACTTCAGGAGTGGGGATATCCGGTTGCCCGATATTGAGATGATAGACTTTTCTTCCTTTACGTTTTGCTTCCTCAGCAAAAGGAACAAGCTTCCTTATTGGTGAAGCAGGCATTGCTTTGCCTCTGTCTGATACTGATGGCATAGTGGTTATATTTTAATTCTTTAATTATCATGAGACAAAAATAAGGAAATTATATTCTTGTTCATTTCTTTTGCTCCTCCAAAAGAAATGAACCAAAGAAAAGGAGGCCGGAAATGACAAATTTTGGCCATTCGTACGCCCGCTACACAAATCCAGCGCGCTACCGCCTGGCCAAAATTTGGCTTCGCCGAGCTCGCGGAAGATCATTAAGGCTTTAATACTTACTTTTCGGCCGCTCGGTTCACACCATTTCCGGATTGCCCTCGCTCCTGAAGAATTTACATCTCAGAGTAAGACAAAAATGTTTATGATATATAATGGATTTAAATCGGCCTCAGAGAATTTTGGGATAAAGCGACTGTTTTGAAGCTTGCTGTGGCGGGCCTTAAGTAAGCAATACTGTTTGAGGAGGCTTAAGGCCAATGAGTTGTATTGCGTGGGCAAGCTGAAAAACAGGAGCCCCAAAATTATCTGCAGCCTTGAATTTTGCTCACAATTTTTATTATATTTTAAATGTGTTCGCGAGCTCGCCCTGCGGGCTCGGTTCTTTGGTTACTTTCTTTGTTTCAATACAAAGAAAGTAACATGCTCTTTGGGCGAGCAAAAAATGAACATATAATTTCCTATTTTTGCATTTCTGTTTTATGAATTAATTACATTTTAAATAACAATGGATATTCCTTCAAAGTACGAGCCGGGGAAAGCAGAAAGTAAATGGTATAAATACTGGATGGATCATAAGTTCTTTAAAAGTACTCCTGATAATAGAGAACCTTATACTATCGTTATTCCTCCTCCTAATGTAACGGGTGTTCTGCACATGGGTCATATGCTTAACAATACCATACAGGATGTTCTGGTACGGAGGGCGCGGATGCAGGGGAAAAATGCCTGCTGGGTCCCGGGTACCGACCATGCTTCTATTGCTACTGAAGCAAAGGTTGTTGCGAAGCTCAAGGACGAAGGAATTGAAAAACGCGATCTTACCAGGGAGGCATTCCTCGACCATGCATGGGAATGGACTCATAAGCACGGGGGTATTATACTTGAACAGTTGAAACGGCTTGGCGCCTCATGCGATTGGGACCGCACTCTCTTTACCATGGATGCAAAACGTTACGATTCGGTCATTAAAGTTTTTGTCGATCTTTTCAATAAAGGGCTTATTTACAGGGGAGTGAGAATGGTTAACTGGGATCCCCAGGCAATGACTGCCGTGTCGGATGAAGAGGTCAATTATACCGATGAAAAATCGAAGCTTTATTATGTCAGGTACAGGATAGTCGGAGAGGATGGATATGTAATGGTAGCAACCACGCGACCGGAGACCATTCTTGGTGATACTGCAGTTTGTGCCAACCCTGATGATGACCGATACAAATACATGAAAGGCAAAAAGGTAATAGTTCCAATGGCTAACCGCGAGGTCCCTTTCATTTTTGACAGTTATGTTGACCCTGAATTTGGAACAGGATGTCTTAAGATTACACCTGCCCATGATATCAATGACTATGAGATTGGCCTCAGGCATAATCTCCCTTCCATCGATGTGTTTAATCCTGATGGCACTATCAGCAGCATGGCAGGTATGTTTGAAGGTGTTGACAGGTTTAAGGCAAAGGACCTGGCTGAAAAGGAGCTTCAAAAAAGCGGGAACCTTGTCAGGGTTGAGAATTACAATAATAAGATAGGCCGTTCGGAACGGACAAATGCAGTTATTGAACCACGACTTTCCCTTCAGTGGTTTATGAAGATGAAAGAACTGTCGTTGCCTGCCCTTGATGCTGTTTTAAATGATGAAGTCCGACTCCACCCTGCCAAGTTTAAAAACCTCTACCGCCACTGGATGGAGAATGTACGCGACTGGTGTATAAGCAGACAGCTTTGGTGGGGGCACAGGATCCCCGCATGGTATTACAATAATACCGATTTTGTTGTGGCAGAAAATATTTCTGACGCTCTTGAGCTGGCCAGAAAGAAAAGCGGAAACCACTCTTTAAGCGAAAATGATCTTAAACAGGATGATGATGTTCTGGATACATGGTTCTCTTCATGGCTTTGGCCGATAACATCATTTGATGGCATTAATGATCCGGATAATGATGATATGAAATACTATTACCCTACAAATGACCTGATTACTGCTCCTGAGATACTTTTCTTCTGGGTTGCACGTATGATCATTGCCGGTTATGAATTCCGTGGAGAAAAACCATTTAATAATGTATATCTTACTGGTCTTGTCAGGGACCAGCAGCGAAGAAAGATGTCCAAATCACTGGGTAATTCACCGGAACCGCTCAACCTTATAGATAAGTATGGAGCTGATGGTGTAAGGGTTGGAATGCTATTATGTTCACCGGCAGGGAATGACCTGCTATATGACGACAGCCTGCCTGAACAGGGACGTAATTTTGCCAATAAAATCTGGAATGCTTTCAGGCTTGTAAAAAACTGGAAAGTGGATGAGAATATCTCTCAGCCTGACTCATCTGAAGTCGCCGTTAAATGGATGAATGAAGTATTGAAGCTTGCAACCGGCGAGATTGATTCGAACTTCAGAAAATTCAGATTATCAGAAGCCTTGATGATAACCTATAAATTATTCTGGGATGATTTCTCGGGATGGTACCTCGAGATCATTAAACCTGAATACCAGAAACATATTGACAGAGTTACCTACGACGCTACTGTCATAATTTTTGATAAACTGCTGAGACTGATACACCCTTTTATGCCATTTATCACAGAAGAAATATGGCAGCTGATTATTGACAGAAAAGAGGGAGACAGCATCATGGTGTCGGCGATACCAACTGATAAGAAGTACAACAGGGACCTGGTGACTGGTTTTGAAACTGTCAGGGAGACAGTAAGCTCTGTCCGAACAGTCAGAAAAGACAAAGGGATCCCAAATAAGGAGAAAATTGAATTGATTATACGATCTGCCGGAAATAATTTTGATAATGAACTCCTGCCGGTTATAATCAAGCTTTGTAATCTTTCAAAAGTGTCATTTATCTCGGAGAAACCTGATGGAGCTGCATCTTTTATGGTTGGGACAATTGAATTTTACATTCCGCTTGATGGTAAGATGGATGTTGAAGGAGAAATTACCAGGATTGAGACGGAGTTAGCATATCACAAAGGATTCCTGGCTACAGTGATGAAAAAACTGGGAAATGAACGCTTTGTAAAGAATGCCCCTTCTAATGTTCTGGACCTGGAAAGAAAGAAAAAGAGCGATGCTGAATCAAAAATAAAATCGTTGGAGGAGGCTCTCAGCTCTCTGACAAACCCCCCCCAACCCCTCTAAAGGGGGACTAATATCATAATTTATGACTACCGTTTACAATTATTTTATAGCGTAAGACTGCAAGACTGCAAGACCGCAAGACCGCAAGACATTCCTTAAGGCATCAGCTTCCTGATAAAATAATTCTGTCCCACAGGCACCAGTTCCCAGTCATTATTAAGAATAAGGTGCCATCCTTCACCGGTGATCCGTTTTTTATCGGCTCTAAATCCTTTTGCAGTGACACGGAGATATTTATAATTATTAGCAACAAGACATCCGCCTTTTTCAACAGTAAGCTTGCCCCAGTTATCTGATACTCTCAGAGAATTATAGAGAGTACCCAGTGTATCAAGAGAGTGGATATCTTCGGGTTCAAAATCGAAATAAGGACTTTCAAGTTCAATAAAGACTACAGGTTTTTCAGTAAAAGTGCTGATCTGTTTATTGATATTTTCTTTAATATCTGACAGTCTTTTTTCTTCTTCTTTATTTATTTCATCAAAATCATAATTTACTGCCAGGCTACCGGCCACATCCCTGCAAACAGCAGGAAGTTCTATATTGTATATGAGCCTGACTTCATTTCCCAGGTCAAAATTATCAGTTTTAATATTCTTAAAATCAAAGCCTTTATCATAAAGCAATGCTGCATAAAGGGCTCCGTGAATAAAACCGTATGACCTTGAATATGATTGCATTGAATAAATTCTGTCGAGGAATTCAAAGAGTCTTGATCTGAATTCCTCCGGCGAATTGGTGCAAAGAAGAGTATATGTGAAAGTTGTAAGGCCCTCATAAGTTTCGAACCGGGTTTCATCTGCTGCGTATTTATGATAAAATTCCCTGTTTGCCCCCCTGAATATAAGTGCATCCCTGATTGACAGCAGCTGATCGTCCCCGGTTGAAGTAAGGGCCTTCCTGAGAGCTTTCCATTCAAGTTTTATCCATAGTCGCGCCTCTTTTTCATCCATGTTACTGGTAATGTAACCGGTGGAAACAAATCCTTCCTCTTCCTGGAAAAGATGGAACAAACTGTGAATTGCCCTGGTTTTTATCCTGTAGTCATCTTCCTGGGACGGCAATGGTGCCATCGCAAAACGAGCTTCTCCAAACTTTACAGGTGCGTTATTTATGATCAGCTCTTTTGGATACAGTCCGGTATATATACCCTCTTTCCCTTTCAGAAGGCCTTCATTATCAGGCTGATTCGCAACAATTCTGCGGGTTGAGCGGTCCACAAACATTAGCGGGCCATAGAGGTTTTTCCCCCATAACTTTCCATTATCCCGGTTGCAAATATTTTCAATAATATTGAAATATTGTGCAGCCTTACCAGGTGTAAAGTATGTAACTGTCTTTTCTGTCTTGCAACCAATCAAAAGCAGGAAGATTGGGAAAAATATCCATTTTTTCATTCTGGCTGGATTGTCGGCCCGAAAGTAATGAAAAAAAATGCAAAAAGTCAAATATTACAAGAATAGCCTCAGGATAATCTTCATGAGTAATAATATGACAAACAACATCATCAACCTTAAGTTATTTATATATTTTAGCGGACTCAATTTTAAAATTTATAACTGATGACAAGTCATAACGACATCCATCTTAATCAGAATGAACTGGTTCAGTATCTGAAAAAGCCGGCTAATGAATTTACCCGTGAGGACATAATAAAATTTATAGAAGCAAAGGGTATAACTATGCTGAATTTCAGATATGTGGCTGACGATGGAAAACTTAAAACCTTGAACTTTGTTCCATTCAGCAGGGACCATCTTGAATCAATACTTACAGCCGGAGAAAGAGTTGACGGATCAAGCCTCTTTTCATTTATGGATTCATGCTCAAGCGATCTGTATGTTATCCCCCGATACCGAACAGCATTTGTAAATCCTTTTACCGAGCCGCCCACCCTTGATATACTTTGTTCATTTTACAATAATGACGGTAAACCACTTGAGAGTGCCCCTGAGTATATTCTGAGAAAAGCATATTCACGTTTTATCGAAAAAACCGGATTCAGGATGAAAGCTTTTGGAGAACTTGAATACTATATTAAATCGCAGCGCGACGAACTCTATCCTCTTACCGATCAGAAAGGATACCATCAATCAGCTCCCTTTGCAAAGTTCGAAGACTTGAGGATCAATGCCCTTGAACTTTGTGCAAAAGCGGGATGCAGAATTAAATATGGACATTCGGAGGTTGGAAGTTTTTCAAAAGATGGTGAAGATTTTGAACAACATGAAATAGAATTCCTCCCTGTCGAGATAGATGAAGCCGTTGACCAGCTTCTTATAGCCAAATGGATTTTGAGAATACTGGGATCTGAATATGGCGTGGAGATAAGTTTTGCACCGAAGATTACTGTTGGAGAAGCCGGTTCGGGAATGCATATCCATATGATGCTGGAGAAGGATGGAGTTAACCAAATGGTTGAATGCGGGAAATTGAGTAATGTGGCAAAAAAGATGATAACAGGTGTTCTTGATCTCTCAAAGGCCCTTACAGCTTTTGGTAACACAATCCCGACATCTTATCTTCGTCTTGTGCCACACCAGGAGGCTCCGACGAATATTTGCTGGGGCGACAGGAACAGATCTGTCCTGATGCGTGTGCCGCTTGGATGGAATGGTGCTATGGACATGATAAAGGATGCCAACCCGGCCGATTTGACCATGTTTGATAATATGCCGTCTAAACAGACAGTAGAACTGAGGTCACCTGATGGATCAGCTGATATTTATAAACTGTTTGCCGGTCTGGTCATTGCCGTGGAACACGGCCTTGAAGCAGGGAACAGCCTTGAAAGGGCAGAAGAACTCTATGTCAATTATGACATCTTTAAAGGAAATGGTAAAGAGAAAACGAAAAAACTTGAATCATTGCCATCATCATGCTGGGAATCGGCTGAATGTCTTGAGGCACAAAGAGAATACTTTGAAAGAGACGGGGTTTTCCCATCGGGTGTAATTGACAATGTTATTGCAAGGCTTAAATCGTATAATGATAAAGGTCTCAGTGAGAAGTTATATAACAGGAATGAAGAAATAAGTAAACTGATCAGACAGTATCTTCATTTCAGCTGACAACAGGCGTGCTTTCAGTTCTTTCATCCCTGGCTGCCTTTATACTGATATTCAGCTCAAAACCGATCAGTATAGCTATGGAATTGAGATATAGCCAGAGAAGTATGACCATTAGTGTTCCAATTGAACCATAAAGTTTATTGTACTGCCCGAAATTATTTACATATGCCGAAAATCCAAGGGATGTCAGAATGAATAAAAGTGTTGCAAGAGTCGACCCTGGTGAGAAAAACCTGAAATATGTTCTTTTGGCAGGCGCAAGATAATATAGGAAGGAAATTGCAAGAAAAAGAAGCGGAACTATCAATAGCCACTTTAAAAATGTAAGTATATAAATTACAAGGTTCCTTTCAATAAAATGAAGAACTACAAGCCTGTTTACTAACATTTTACCGAATAATACCAGGAAACCTGCAGTTGAGATCATCAGGATCACAATAAGTAAAAGGACAACGGATATTTTTCTCTGGTTAACCCACGACCTGGTTTTAAAAGAATGAGCCGATACGACAAAGGCATGAATAACTGCATGTATTCCGTTAGTTGAAAATACAATAGTTGCCAGGAACATAAAAAGAAGGAGTCCTCCACTTTTGTGTGTAACAACATCTATTATAGTTGTCTCGAGGAAATTAAAAGCATTGGCAGGCAGAATATTTTCGAAAAGCCTTATAAGTTCTTCCTGGAAGTTCGGGATAGGAATAAATGGAATGAGAGTGAACAGGAAAATTGATGCCGGCAACAGGGCTATCAGTAGATTAAATGCTATAGATGACGCCCTTGTTACAAGTACTCCCTTGCGAAATCCCTTAATGACAAATGCGATTACCTGTGTAATAGGTACCCCGTCAAAACCTGGTAAAACAAGTTTCTTTATTCTGTGTGCGCCTTTAACGAGAGTAATCTCTTTAAAATTCATCAGCTAAATGGCTTTAAGGCTCATATCCAAACTCTTTATGTGATGGGTCAGTTCACCGACAGATATAAAATCAACGCCACATTCTGCATACGATCTTATGGTCGCAAGTGTTATACCTCCTGATGATTCTGTTTCATAACGTCCTGATATAATTTTGACTGCGGTAATTGTATCCGCAATACTGAAATTATCAAGCATAATACGATCTACCCCACCTGCTGATACTATTTTATTCACATCGTCGAGGTTTCTCGCTTCAATTTCCACTCTCAGATTCAGATTATTCTTCTTAAGGTATTCCCTGGTTTTAAAAATTGCTTCCTCAATCCCCCCTGCAAAATCAATATGATTATCCTTCAACATGATCATATCGAAAAGACCCATCCTGTGATTCATCCCACCACCTATTCTTACCGCTTCTTTTTCGAAATAACGGAAGCCGGGAGTTGTTTTACGCGTATCAAGAATCCTGGTCTCCAGTCCTTTAAGCTGCCTGGTATATTCATGCGTTCTGGTTGCGATACCGCTCATTCTTTGCATGATGTTGAGAAGCAGGCGTTCCGACTTCAGAATTGATTGTTTTTTCCCATATACATAGAAGGCAATATCTCCGGGACTAATTGCTGTCCCGTCTTCTAAAAGTACTTCAATTACAAGATCTTTATCAATTATCGGATAAAATTCCCTTGCAATATCAATTCCTGCCAGAATACCATTATCCTTAATAAGTAATTTTGCCTTACCACTTGCCTCCTCAGGAATACATGCAAGCGATGAATGATCGCCATCTCCAAGGTCCTCGGAGAGACTTCTGGAGATGAACTCCTTCAGGATCCTATTTTCCATTGTCAGATTCAATGCGGATCTGGTGAATCAAAAGATTCTGGCCAACTTTCTTAAGAAGAAAATATACCCTGAAATCTCCTTTCTCTGTTTTAAGATTGCCAATAGCATACTGAGCATCATTCTTTGCACCCTGATGACGGATAGTAAAATCCTTTGTCTGATGCTCGGTAAAAAAATCCTTCAGAATTGACTCTGCAACATTCTTTTTATAAAAATCTTCTTTATCCAGAAGAAGAAGTTCAATAGTAGAATTCATATACTTTGACAATTCTGCAGCATTCCCGGCTTTAAAGGCAATTGAAATTTCACCGGGTATGTTCGCCTGATCCTGTGCCGTGACCACAAGACTGCTGAATGATATCAACAATACCGGTATTATATACAAAGATTTCATTTCAATTCAGTTTAATTATTGCCGACAGTTTTAATCAGTACAATACAAATTTAATATAATTTGTTTAAGAAATCTCCCAACCTGGATATCAATGTCAATTTAGATGGAATTTTAATAGAAGTCTGAAGTCCGAAGTCGGAAGCAGAAAACCGGAAGAAAAAATTGTTTCAGGATCCACGGCTCCCCCTTCTTTGCGAAGCAGAGAAGGGGGCTGGGGGGATGAGTTCATGAAGTCCGAAGTCGGAAGTACGAAGAGTAATTAAATTAATAGCTTTAAATTGCTATTTTTGTGAATGTCGGGGTGTCAGACAAAAATTATACAAAAGCCATTATGAAAATAGCTATTTTGCAGACTGGTAAAACAACTGACAGGCATATTTCAGAAGTGGCTGATATGTATAAAGGTCGAATAAAGAAATATTCAATATTTGAGATCATTACACTTCCTGATTTGAAGAATACAAAAAATTTGTCGGTTCAGGAGCAAAACCTGAAAGAAGGCAGAAAGATTTTGAAGTCGCTGAGATCTGAGGATTATGTGATCTTGCTTGATGAGAGAGGAAAAGAGTTGAGGACAGTGGAGTTTTCTGCATGGATTGAAAAGATATTCATGCTCCCAGGGAAACGCATAGTTTTTGTTATTGGCGGCCCGTGGGGTTTTTCCGATGAGGTATATGGCAGGGCAGATTTTAAAATGTCTCTTTCAAAGATGACATTTCCCCACCAGCTGGTACGATTATTGTTTCTTGAACAGCTATACAGGGCATTTACCATTATAAAAGGAGAACCCTATCACCATGAATAAAACTGAAATTCCAGGTTATGAAAAGTAAAAGCTTCCGGATTCTTCTGATCATACTTACTGTTGTGCTGGTATTGATGGCATTGGCAGCAGAATCGGTTTATTTCAGCGATTTTGAATATCGTTTCAGAACGAGGATGTTCAACAAAACCCTGAACGAAAAAGAAAGGATCCTTGATGACTGCCTGAATAAGATGAAACCGGTTCTTGCAAAAGATAACCATCATGGTTTGCTCCCTGAAAACAGTCTCTATACGGTTGCAGAAAAAAACAAAATATCCATACTTGAATTCTTTGACGGCAATCTGGTTTTCTGGACAGATAATGACTTCAACGTACCTCCCTTCCTCGAAGACACACTATTTACCAGGCCACTGATTTTTCTGCAGAATGGCTGGTTCTTAACCAGGACTATCCGTGAGGGAAACGAAAACCTTATTGGATTGCTGAGGATACGCACTGAATACAGTTTTGAAAATGATATAATAAAGAGCGGATTTGAAAAGGAATTCAAATTACCGGGAAATGTCGGATTGAGCACCAGCGAAGGTGCATCGGAATTTCATATCCATAACATAAACGGTAAATTTCTTTTTTCACTCGTTTTCCCTGTGGAAAAGGAAAATACATATTTTATCCTGATCCCTGTTTGTTTATGGATCGGAGTATTTGTAATGATTATCCTATTGATTCTTGAGGTTGTTAAATTTCTGGCAAAAAGAAATAAAGGAAGGCTTGCCGTTGGTTTTGTCCTGCTGGTCTTCACAATAATATACCTCCTGGTCCTTTTCTCAGGCAAGCCATCGGTATTCCTTCAGACAGAACTCTTTTCACCTTACAGATTCTCTCTAAACGGCGCTATTCCATCGCTGGGCCACCTTTTTTTGCTTAGTATTCTCGCAGCCGTTTTTTCAGGTGTTTTTTTCCGACTTTATCCGTTGAGTGTACGACAGGTTAAAAGCGGTGCCCGTAATTATCTTTTCCTTACTGCCATACTGATTGCCGGGGCACTCCTTATAAGCATGTTCCACGAGATCTTCAGTCAGCTTATTTCCACTTCAACTATCAACTTTGAAACCTATAAGGTGCTTGATCTCAGCCTTTTCAGTATCACAGGATTTGTCTCGGCATTCTTCTTATTGCTGGTGCCGGTATTTTTTCTTATGAAAACATTTCAGTGTGTAAAAAAATATTCTGTACCTGTAATATTGTTTTCCATTTTATCCTCCACCGCCGTCATTGTGTTGATATGGCATCGCGACAGCACCACTCTGATACCTTTAGCGTTGTTTTATTTTTTGCTGACATGTGGCATATGGATAACGGGAAAAATGAATATCGGTGCATTCAATATGACAGTTATTTTCTCCCTTATATTTGGCCTTTACTCTCTCTATTTTATCATGGTACTATCCGAAAAGAAAACAACTGAAAACATTAAAATACAGGCTGTTTCATTATCAACTGAAAATGATCCTGAAGCTGAACAACTCCTGCTTGATATGTGGCCCGAAATTTCAAAAGATAATGTTCTTAAGGGAATGATGGAATCAAGAACATTTAACAGGGATTGGGAGGATTACAACAGGATACGGGACTATCTTCACGATACATATTTTAATGGTTACTGGGAAAATTTCAATTTAAAAATAGTATTATGCCGTAATGATGAACCTTTAAATGTTGGCCCGGGTAATGAGATATTTGAAAACTGTTTTGATTTTTTTAATGACAAAATAAAACTTGACGGGCACAGGCTTACTGGTACAGATTTCTATTTTCTCGATAACCAGAGTGGCCGTTCGCAATACCTTGGAAAATTTGTTTATCCTAATAGAAGAAACATAGAACACGGGCTATTCATTGAGCTTTACAGTGATGTTAATATTTTTCAGCCGGGCTATTCTGCCCTCCTGCTTGACAAAAAATTCCAGAACTACGCCGGGTTGAAGGATTATTCGTTTGCAAAATATATAAACGGGGAGATTGTGTTAAGAACCGGGGACTTTGCATATAATAAAAGTGATGCGGAATATATTGATAAGATCAAGGATTACAGGATCTTTAAAACTGATGGATTTAAACATGTTCTTTACAAGAATGGCAATGCAACAGTAATTATCAGCAGACCTGTTCTGACAGCAGGAGATATAGTTATATCATTTGCTTACCTTTTTGCATTTATACTCCTTTTTTCGAACATGTTCTTCCTGATCATCAGGCGCCCGGTTGTAAGAAATCTGAACTTATTTAATTTTCGTCAGAAACTTCAGCTTTCATTTATTGTAATCCTTTTGTTTTCTTTTATACTTATAGGCGTTGTTGTGGCTTCGCTGACCATAAACCAGTACAAGCTGAAGCATACTGAAAACATTAAAGAAAAACTCAACTCCGTTTATCTTGAACTTGACAATAAGCTTTCAATGGAGAAAAATCTGTCAGTTGACTGGCGTAACAATAATTATTCATCGTTAAATGACCTGCTGATAAGTCTCTCAAATATTTTCAACACCGATATTAACCTGTATGACCTTAAAGGATTTCTGATAGCCACTTCACGACCAGAGATCTTTAATCGTAACCTTACCAGCACAAGGATTAATAATATAGCGCTAAATAACCTGGCCTACCTTAACAAAAGTGAATATTATCATAAGGAGAAGATTGGCAACCTGGAATATTTATCGGCATATGTCCCGTTCTTCAACACGGAGGGGAAAGTACTGGCTTATCTTAACCTTCCTTATTTCAGAATGCAGAGTGTTCTGGCAAAGGAGATATCGAACCTGATTGTTGCTTTTATCAATTTCACTCTTTTGCTTGTAGTAATTACAATGAGCCTTGCAGTTTTCATAAGTGGCAGACTTACCGCACCGCTGTCGATGCTTAGCGAAGGGCTGGCATCAGTTGGAGTCGGGAAGAAAAGTGAACATCTTTCTTACATGGGACATGATGAAATAGGTGAACTGGTACGACAGTATAACATAATGGTAGATGAGATTGAAGAAAGCGCCCAAAAACTGGCAAATTCAGAAAGGGAATATGCCTGGAGGGAAATGGCAAAACAGATTGCCCACGAAATAAAAAATCCTCTCACTCCAATGAAACTTAATGTGCAACAGCTTTTAAAATCGTGGAATGATAAAGTACCCGGATTTGAAAAGAAACTGGAACGGTTTACAAAGAACCAGATCGAATATATTGACAACCTTTCTTCCATTGCTTCTGCATTTTCAGCTTTTGCAAAAATGCCGGGAACAAATGCAGTGGAGGTAAACCTGATAGAACAGGTAAAAACATCACTCGAACTGTTTAAGAATACCGACAATATTACTTTTAGGGTAAAATGGCCACACGAAAGCAAGGTGATTGTTTTTGCTGACAGGGAACAGCTTAACGGAGTCTTTTCCAACCTTATAAAAAATGGCATACAATCCATTCCTCCGGGAAGGGAAGGGATCATAAAGGTGAACATGGAAGTACGCAGCGACAGGGTGATAGTAGCTATAGCCGACAACGGTACAGGAATTTCAGAAGATCTCCAGAAGAAACTGTTCACTCCCAATTTTACCACCAAGTCATCGGGCATGGGACTGGGTTTGTCGATTGTCAGGAAATACATTGAAAATTCAAACGGCAAGATCTGGTTTGAATCGGAAGCCGATAAGGGAGCTGTATTTTATGTAGAATTACCTCTGAAATATACTGTGGAAAAACCGGGATGAAGTTCGGATTTTAGCTCACTTTAAATAGCGATTTTTTAGAATAATTCAATTTAATAGTTATATTAGCAGTTCTGATATTCAACTGATGACCGGCAATTTTTTGAGTTATAACAAAAGACTTATTCTTGGCCTGCTGATATTTATTGGCCTAAGCGGTAATATTGTTTTTTCTCAGGAGAGCCTGTCAGGGAATATCAATCAGCCTCATTCACATGTTGTTACTATCAACGCTGACAGGGTCACTGTGGACGATGCAACAGGTTTCAGTGCCAATGATACAATCCTGATGATCCAGATGCAGGGGGTTACAATAAATATTGATCCAGGGTTCTATGGTGGTTTTATCGGCATTCTGGGGGTACCCGGGTTGCATGAGTTTCTGATCGTTCAATCTGTAAATACTGGGATAAACGAGATAATTTTCAGAAATAATATTATAAATTCATATAATTTGCTTGGTAATATCCAGGTAGTGAGGGTACCATATTACAACAGTGCCACTGTTACAGGGAAGCTTTCCTGCGATCCCTGGGACCCTGGTACAAAGTCAGGCGGTGTTCTTGCAATGATTATAGGGCGAACACTTAAGCTTAATGCAGATATTGATGTTTCCGATTTAGGATTCACCGGGGGTAAAGATACGATTGGAGTCGGGATATGTCTGATGGACAATCAACCGCTTTTTGGTCTGGAATATTATCCGTGGAGTTTTACCAATGCAGGTTACAAGGGAGAAGGTGTCGCTAATTTCACACAATATAGTCAGCCGCTCATACCAAATTATACAAAAGGACTTGGCCCGAACTGGAACGGAGGTGGCGGAGGTAACGGAAGGTATTCAGGAGGTGGCGGCGGAGCAAATGGCGGGAAAGGAGGTACCGGCGGATATGAAGACCAGTCAATCTGCGGTGCTCCGTGGATTGGTGGTTCAGGAGGCAACCAGGCAGTTCATCCTAGCTTGCCGGACAGAATTTTTTTTGGTGGCGGCGGTGGTGCGTCAACTACCTCTCCAACCGGAAGTTCTTCCCAGGGAGGCAATGGGGGAGGAATTGTAATAATTGTTGCTGATACTTTAATGGGTAACGGAGGTAATATTATTGCCAATGGAGAGAAGGGTGGTAGTGATACCGGACTGGGGGGATCCGGGGGAGGAGGAGCCGGAGGATCAATAGCATTATATATTAAAAGCTATGGGTCTTCACCGATGAAATTTTCAGCCCAGGGAGGAAATGGAGGTGATAATCCCGGTAACTTTGGAGATGGAGGCGGAGGCGGAGGCGGTCTTTTATTTATAAGTTCCGCTTTAACCGGAAATGTAGCTGATTCTTTAGAAGGAGGAAAAGCAGGCAATTACCCCGCCTCAACGGCAAGTGACGGCATTATCGGAGAAAAAAGACCGAATTTTATGGCCGTTCTGAACGGCTTCCTGTATAACTCAATAAGATCATCAGTTACCGGCGACCAGGTTGATTCCATATGTTCAAATGTACCACCGCCAAAAATTACAGGTACGGCTCCGGTAGGGGGAACAATGCCATATACATATAAATGGGAAAAAAGTTCTGATGCAGCTTTCACAACGCCAATAGTACTGACAAATGATGCAGATCCCACTAATTATACACCTACTGTTACTGAGGCTGCAACTGTCTGGTTCAGAAGAATAATTACAGATTCTTCTTTGCCAACAGCAATGGTCGATACCAGCAAAGCCGTGCAAATAATTGTTCAGCCTCAGATACTTAATAACCTGATTGTCGCCGATCCTGATACTATTTGTTTTGGCAGCGACCCACAGATCATCAGGCAGGGCATTCCAGATCTTGTCGTTCCTTCTGCAACATATCTGAAATATATCTGGCAGGATAGCATAATTGGTGGTGCATGGGGAATAGCGCTGGCGCCGGAAACTGAAAAGGAATATGATCCCAATCCGACCGGTGGATTAACTGTGAAAACCTGGTACAGGCGCACAGTGATATCGGGAAGATGTAAAGACAAAACAGCAATAGACTCAATAGAAATACTTCCTAAACTTACAAATAACGCTTTCTCTCAATTATTTGATACGATTTGTTTCGGCGGAAATACTAACCTCAATACAATAGCAGGACTAACAGGCGGTTTATCAACTGACTACCGCTACAAATGGGAGCAAAGTAATACCGGCTCTGCCGGTACCTGGACCGCTATTGTGGGCGAAACGAATAATGTATTTGATCCGGATGCCTCAGTATCACTGCCTGTAGGTGATCATTTCTACAGGAGGATAATCTTTTCGGGGGAACAGGATGCTTGCAAGGATACCACTCCCAGAGCCGCAAGAAAAGTATGGCCGATAATAACCACTAATGTTATCCAGGCTGATCAGACTATAGGTTACGACAGCATACCATTAAAACTTGTACAAACTGTTGTACCCGCCGGAGGAGCAGGGATATCAACATACAAATATTCATGGATTAAAGATACTCTTGGGCTGCCTTCAGCCCCGGGCCCTAATCCGACAAATCAAAGTGATTATCAACCACCAAACCTTAAATGGACTGTATCGTTCAGGAGAATAATAAACTCCTCTGCATGTACAAATACGAGTAATCCGGTGATGATAACCGTTGATTCACTTATAATAAACACCATATCCCTTGGGAATGCGGCCCTGGATACAATTTATACCGGCCAGGTTTCTTCCCAGGTAAACGGTTCACAACCTGCCGGAGGAAGCGCTGCCGACGGTTATTCTTTTAAATGGTACAAATCAACTGCAGCACTGCCTGGCACTAATGCCTGGACAGAAGTTACCGGCATTGAAACTCAGTATGATCCCGGCATTCTTACCCAATCAACATGGTTCAGGAGGGATGTCAGTTCACCTGCCGTGAATCCCAGGGCAACTACACAGAGTAATTATGTACGGGTAACAGTTCTTCCCAGCCTTGTTAATGTTAATATTTCGGCAAACCAGGCGGTATGTTCGGGAAGCCGGCCCCTGAGACTGAACGGGAATGTGGCCCTTGCAGGTGGTGATGGGAAATACAGGTTTACATGGCAGGACAGCACTTCCGGTCATGACTGGCAGGATATAGTTAGTTTTGTTAAAGTTGACTCGGCAAATTACAAACCACTTGCTCTTACCTCTGATGGGGGTTACAGGCGGATTGTCTATTCGGGCAAAAATGATTGCGGTGTTGAGGTTTCAAATATTGTTAAAATAACTGTTAACCCGCTTCCGGGTACTCCTGATGCAGGCCCCGACCAGGGTATTTCATCTATTGGTTTGACGGCAAAGATGAATGCTACTCCTCCATTGATAGGAGAAACAGGAATGTGGGAAGTCCTGGAGCCAAATTCAGCCACAACTGACAATATTTCAGATTATAACACAATAGTTAGAAATCTGGCACTGGGAGCTAATTACTTTTTATGGACAGTAACTACCGACATAGGAAACTGTAAGCTTTCAGATTCAGTAAGGATAATATTAAGCAAAGATTTTGAACCCAGCGCATTTTCACCTAATGGTGATGGGATAAATGATCAGTTTGTAATTGAAGGTCTGAACCTGACCGAACCGAATAGCGCTGAACTGACAATTGTCAATAGCTCAGGTACAGAGGTATTTTCAACTTCAAACTTCAACGGAGAAACATGGACAGACTGGAATGGTAAAAATTCAAAAGGGGTCGATCTGTCTGAAGGCACATATTACTATCTTCTTAAGGTTATTACAAAAGACCCTGGTGATAATAAAGACAGGGTTGATAAGAGAAAAGGTTTTATTATTCTGAAAAGACGGTGATTAAAAGTTTGTTTAAATTGATTCTGGATATCCGGCTTATGAATAAAATTAAGCTAAAATTATTATTGCTGTTTTTGTCTTTTATAATGGTTGTTCCGGGGAAAGCCGTTCCGGATTCCACATCGATAAATCTTGGATATCCGGTATACAGTCAGTATCTTCAGAATGGGATGGTAATAAATCCGGCATATACAGGGTCAAGAGGCGCCCTGAGTGCATTTTTATCCTACAGATTGCAATGGATAGGCATATCGGGGTCGCCGGTATTCCAGTCTGTCTCCTTAAACACACCTATGAAGAATGACAAGGTTGCACTAGGGATATTAGCTCAGTTTATGCAATTCGGATACACCAAATCAACAAGCATATATACCAGTTATGCTTATCGTATCAAATTAGCTAAGGGAAAGCTCTCTTTCGGACTGAAAGCAGGGGCCGATATGTCAAACACCGTATATCCCGATAATGATCAGGAAAGGTTTCTCACCACTTCCAACGATCCTGTTTTTGTTAACGACAAGCCTTATGTCCTTCCAAATGTGGGGGCAGGTATTTATTATTTCAGCGATAAACTGTTTGCAGGGATCTCTGTTCCTGCCTTTTTGAGTTACAGAAAAAACTCATCCGGTTCAGTGGAACCATATCATAGTTTCAATGAATATGATCTGATCTTTTCAGCAGGAGGGCTTATCACCTTTTCACAGTTCTTCAAATTCAAACCCTCTGTTATGCTTGATTATTCTTTGCAGGAGGCAAAAAAACTTACACGGCTCGATTTAAGCGGGAATTTTATTCTGGCTGATCTGGTGTGGGTAGGTGGTTCCTGGAGAACCACTGAACAGGTTGCCGTGGGTATTCTCCAGGTACAGATGAACCCGCAGCTTATGTTCGGATTCTCTTATGATTATCCGACCGGGAGGATGCATACGTATTCAAGCGGATCGAGTGAATTTATATTAAGATACGAATTCGGTTATAAGGTTAGCGCAGCTAATCCTCGCTATTTTTAGATTATGGGGAACAGATTGTTTTATATCATAACATTTGTTTTTATTGAGCTGGTAGGTTCATTTTGTATGTATGCACAGCAACAGCCATCTGTATATAAGGTGATAAAAATGTCATTTAATACGGGAAATTTCAGCGAAATATCTCCAGTGATGGTTAAAGATGGTATTTTATTTTGCTCAAGCAGGCGTTTCAGCGGTTTGAAAGACCGGACTACCTTTGATAATCGTCGTCTTTATAATATATATCTTGTAGAGAGTAAAGACTCAACAGATTGGAGAAAACCAGTTGAACTGACCAGTCAGCGCAGTACGTTTTTTAATAACGGACCTTTATGTATTGCTCCTGACGGCAATACAGTCTATTTCACAAGTGAGGTGGAAACTGGGAAAGCAGCTACCAGAAGAAACTTTAAAAACCACAGCGGGATATTTATAGCCGACATGTCAGGTACCAGTCTTAATAATATACGTCCATTTAAATACAATGATCCGCAGTACGATCTTGGCCAGCCATCAATAAGCGCCGATGGAAAGTATCTTTATTTTGCATCAGATATGCCAGGCGGACAGGGCAAATCTGATCTTTACTATTGTGAGCTGGTTAACGGTGAATGGTCTGCGCCAGTGAACCTTGGCCCTGTTGTTAATTCGGCTGATGCGGAAAACTACCCTTATATATCCCTCTCGGGCAGACTCTATTTCTCTTCAGACCGTACCGGTGGAATAGGGATGCTTGATATCTATTATACATCGTTGAATTATGGAAAATGGGAAGCCCCGGAACTGCTGCCTGAGCCAATAAATTCAGCTTATGACGATTTTGCATTTGTTGCTGCAGGCGATCAGCAAACAGGATATTTCTCATCAAGCCGCAGCGGAAATGATGATATATATAAATTTGTATCGACAATAATAAGAAAAGCAAAATGCGACACCCTGGCGGAAAATAGTTATTGTTACAGATTCGTTGAAGAGAATGCAGCCAAATTTGATACACTGCCGTTCAGATATGAATGGAGATTTGGGGACGGGGAGAAAGGGATTGGTGCGGTTGTTGAACACTGTTTTAAAGAACCTGGCACTTACCAGGTGCACCTCGACGTGGTGAACCTTATTACAAAAGAGATAATGTACAATGAAAAATCAGAGATACTTGAGTTAATAGCAATTGAACAGCCTTATATTTCAGCACCTGATAAGATTGAAACGGGCAAAATGATTAAAATGAGTGCTGACAGCACCAACCTCCCCGGGTGGGATATTGCTCAATATTACTGGAATTTCGGGGATCAGACAATAGCGGTAGGTAAGGAAGTAGATAAGAATTATATGAAACCGGGAACATATAATATTCAGCTTATAGTTACAACCAGACCCGAAGCAGGAGGTATGACAAGGGAAGCATGCATTTCAAAAAATATTATTGTTTTGCAAAAGCCCTGATATGGAAATTAACTATATTTGAGATTAATGAAATTGAAAAAACCTTCATACAGACTTTTTATTTTTATCTTATTTCTGGGATTACCAATAGCTGCAAATCTGAGGGGACAGCCGGTCCCTGGAAAGGATGAAAATATTCCTTTCCTTGTAACCTTTGGGAAAGAGGGTAAGACATCATGGGGTGATGCCAATTTTTATGAGATATTTTTCTTTACCATCCCGAAAGATTATAAACAACCATTTTACATAAGGGTTTTTGATCCCGATTGCGGAGGTGAGAACGATGAGATCCAGGGTGAATTTAATACTAAGACTCTTTTTTCTGTCTTTGGGGGCAAAGGCGTCGACCCCGAAAAGAATGAGGAATCGAAGGGATTGTTAAAAGGCCTGAACTATAAAATGGGCAACTTGCTGGCATCTAAAGTATTTGGAAGTGAAGCCAGGTACGATAACAAATATTTTACCTTCGGGCCATTCAACCCCTCTGAAGGAGATTTTAATGAAAAATGGAACAGTAATATTTTCAAAATTGTATGTGAAGGTATTAGCGGAGACGATGGTAATCTTTACAGGTATTTTCTGAGCAGCGATCCGAAAAATAATATTCCGATTGAAGGAGCCAATGCATTCACATATTCATATACCTTTCGTATGTGGAATGATTTCAGGAGTGTGGCACATATATATCCGTACGTTGATACTGGTATAGTCTATATAAAACAGACAAATTTCGACTGGGATTTTGATGGTAGTATAATGGTGGTTTCCAAGTATAAACAGGGGATCACAGTTCCTATCTCAGGAGAAAATAACTGGATTTCGTCTAAAATCCCTATCGAACAGGCAGAGATTGGAGCTTCTCTCGATTTTCAGTTTCATAAAAGACAGGGGGAGCTGGTTAAAAATAATAATGTTGTAATTACACTTGAAAACCAGAGAGGAGACGGACTTAAGTTCTTCAGCTCACCGATTGGAGGAGTACCTATTTACCAGCCAAGGATAAGAGTCGATAAATTACCTCCTAAAAAGAATTAAGCTTAACCTGAAATGAAGTTATATAATGCTTTAAAATTATCAGGCAGTACCCTCTGGTGCTTGCTTTTATTTTCTAGTATATTAAATGGCCAGACCTACAGTTTTAAGAACTATGGAGCCGAGAATAATATCCCGAATGGTTTTGTATATACTATTAATCAGTCTGATGATGGATATCTCTGGGTAGGAACAGGGAACGGCATTGCCAGGTTTGACGGTTTCAGGTTTTATAATGTTTCTTTTCCCGATTCTTCAAACGGGCGTTACCCAAATGTAAGTCTGAAAGATAAAAACGGGACACTCTGGTATGGTTGCAGCGATGGTTCTGTATTCTATTCAAAAAACAATAGCCTGATCCCTGTTCCTTTGTTAAATTCAAAGAGTATCAGCGACTTAATTGAAGGACCTGACGGCCTTATTTATGTTTTTCCTCAGGGTAAAGCTATTTTTAATATTAATCCCGGGAAACCGACTGAGATACGCAGATTTGCTCTTTCAGTTGATCCTGTAATGTTCTCAGCTTCATTCTCTCCGGGCGGGAATTTACTTTTAGGTACCCAGGGTGATGTTCTGGTGTGCAGACTCAGAAACGATTCCGTATTAGTTGATAATGTTGTGGAAGGATTTGACTATTCAGCCGTAACGGCTATTCATCAGACCAGCGATAGTGCAAGGTTCATTCTGGGAACTGATGACAACGGTTTGTTTCAATTGATTCTTTCTTCAGATGGGAATAGTCTGACACGCCTGCAAAATTACCCCCAGTGGGAATCACTTAATGTTCAGTCAATTTATGAAGATTCAGAAAATAATTTTTGGGTTTCAACTTTTGGCTCCGGAGTTATACAGATTCAGTTTTCAGATAATTTCGAAAAAATAACATCAGTTCATAATTATAATACTGAGTCAGGATTAAATGGTAATGATGTGAAATCAGTCTTTCAGGATATGGAAGGGAATTACTGGGTAGGATTATATGGTGAGGGTATTTCAATATTGTCATCCTACGCATTCAGTTATTATACACCCGGGAAGGACAGACAGGAAAACGATATTATATTTATTTGTAAGTACAATGATATGTATCTTCTCGGGACTCCTGCAGGATTCCATCTTTTCGATCCTGTGAAAGGCAGGTCCGTATCATTTACAAGCCTTGCAGGCCAGGTAGGAAAGGCTGACATTACTTCGTATTATATGGACAGCGATAAAAACCTCTGGATCGGAACAGGAGGAAACGGATTGTTTGTCAGAAATGCCTTAGGTGAGTTGAAGCTTTTCAAAAGATCCGGTGATTCAGGAGCTGACCAGATACAGGATATTACTATGGATAATAAAAATATCTGGTTATCCACAACCAATGGAGTTGTAGTTCTTGACAGAGCAACAGGTGCAACAAGGAAGATTTTTGATACTAATAGCGGATTACCTTACAGTAGTATTAATAAAATATTACTGACCAGCGAAGGAACTGCATACATTGCTACAGAGAGCGACCGGCTTTATTCAATAGACAGCGATTTTAATATTAATAATAGTGAAGCCGTAATGTACGGCAGCTACAAAAATAAAATTCTTTCGATAGTACAGGACAAAGATGGAGGTATATGGGTAGCTACGCAGGGTAATGGTATTTTTAAATTTCAGAATGATTCCATCTCCTCAATTAGTAAGTCAAATGATTTAATGTCAAATTACTGTTACAGTATACTGGCTGATTCTGAAAACAATATCTGGATTGGTCATTCCAAAGGATTTTCACGATTCAACACGTCAACAGGAGTTATTAAGGATTTTGGCACTGAATATGCAAAAGATGGCATCTGTAACCCTGATGCTATGATTGAATCTCCTGATAAGAAGATACTTATTGGCACAACTGAGGGCCTGGTTATTTATGACAGGATGAAAGACAGACAGAAAGCTATTCCTCCATTTACTAATATTAACTATCTCATTATTAATGATGTAGTGTATCCTTATCGGTCTTCATATACGCTGCCTTACAGGAAGTACAGGATATTGGTTAACTACACCGGTATAAATTTCAGCGATCCTGGGAAAGTATATTACAGTACTTATCTTGAGAATTTTGACCCTGACTACAGTAAACTGTCTGCATCAAGAGAGGTTCTTTACAGCCTTGGAGACGGTGATTATAAGTTCAACCTGATATCGGTGAATGAAGAGGGCTTGTCACAGGATCATCCGATTACATTCAATCTTCTTATTAAACGTCCGTTTTGGAGAACATGGTGGGCCATTCTGATCTGGATTGCTTTATTAACAGGTATTTTGATATTTATTATCAGGCAGAGGGATAAGTCACAGAAAAAAATCCAGTTGTACCTTGAGAAAGAACTTGATGCGAGAACAAAGGTTGTAATGAAACAGAAAGGAGAAATTGAATTGCAAAATATAGAAATCACAGATAGTATTAATTATGCCAAGCGTATTCAGACGAGTATCCTTCCTGACATCAACAAGCTAAAGGAGACATTTAAAGATGCCTTTATAATGTTCCACCCGCGCGATATTGTCAGTGGTGATTTTTACTGGTTTGATCATCTTGAAGATGACAAGTTTATACTGGTATGCGCTGATTCCACAGGGCATGGTGTGCCTGGGGCATTCATGTCAATGATCGGGTCAACTCTTCTGCAGGATATAGTGACACGGAAAAGAATTTCAAAACCCTCTGAAATTCTCACACTGCTTGATAAACAGATTTTTTCCACTCTTAATCAGAATGTGGAACTTGGGGTTTCAAATGATGGAATGGATATGGTTGTTTGTGAGTTTAGTATTAAAACACGCCATATCCGGTTCGCTTCTGCTATGCGCCCGGTGATAATTGTTCTTGATGGTGAACCTTATTATATAAAGGGTAACAGGTCGTCGGTCGGAGGAGAATCTGTAATAGAGAAATATTTTGACGACCAGGAGTACTACCTGAGTGAAGGGGATACTATTTACCTCTTCTCTGATGGTCTTCCCGACCAGTTTGGAGGCGTGGACGGTAAGAAAATGAAGATAGCAAGACTTAAGAAGATAATAGAACAGATTTCAAGATTGCCGATGGTTGAGCAAAAGGAAGCTTTGTCAAAATTTTACTTTGAATGGAAAGGTAATTATGAACAGGTAGACGATATCCTGTTCATGGGAGTGAAGGTCTGATTCCCCTATTTTGTGTAAATGCCATTAACAGCAACAATTATTTCGCTTGTTGAAGCTACATTGCTTTCATTTTCAGCTCTGTCTTTAATATAAAAATCATACCTTATCGTATCGGCAGGATCATAGAAAAGGTAAAGGAACGTTACGGAGACAGTACCCTTCAGAATCTTATTCTGTCCCAGTCTTTCAAGGTATGGTATCCTGTACGACGAAGGTTTTAGCGGGTCATTATCGGGAGCCTGTATCATAACACCTCCTGTTTTCCTGTAAAGAGTAAAGAAAAGGTTCGTTGTATCGGTCTGATAATCTGTAGGAGCGGTCAGACCAAGATCTCCGTCTCCGTCTTCAAAATAGAATTTGAGTCTGCCTCCCTTGGCACTGTTTCCAAGAATATCAATCGTATCAAAAATGGCGAAACTCCTAAACTCAATATAAGGTGTTGCAGGTAATTGCTGTATCTTCTTGCAGGAACCTGCTATTGCTGTTATAAGAAGAATTATGCCGAAATATGTTAATTTATTCATGGTTTTGAGGTAATAAGTTATAATTCTACAAAAACCACACCAAATTTGATCATTTTTTTCGAAAAAATATCCTGATAGGGACGCCTGAAAAATCAAAAAGTTCCCTCATCCTGTTCTCAAGGTACCTTTTATATGGGTCCTTTACGTATTGAGGGAGATTGCAAAAAAAAGCGAATGCCGGTGTATAAACAGGTAACTGAGTAACGTACTTGATTTTAACATATTTTCCTTTCAAAGAAGGAGGTGCATTGTTTTTTATAATCTCAAGCATCACTTCATTTAATTCAGAAGTGCTTATTTTTCTGTTTCTGTTTTGATTAACCTGCTCAATTAATTCCAGAATTTTATGTATTCTCTGCTTATTTGTAGCTGAAATAAAAAGAATAGGGTAATCAGTGAAAGGAGCTGTTTTTTCCCTGATATCCTTTTCAAAAAGAATTGTAGTATTATTCTCTTTTTCAATGAGATCCCACTTATTGACAAGAATAATCATTCCTTTATTATTCTTCTGTATCAGCGATATAATATTAAGATCCTGCGCCTCTATTCCACGTGTGGCATCTATAAGAAGAAGACAAATATCTGAACTCTCTATTGTTCTGACGGCTCTCATTACTGAATAAAACTCGATATCTTCACTTACTTTGCTTTTTTTTCTCAATCCGGCAGTATCTACAAGAAGAAAGTCATGTTGAAATTTGTTATACCTGGTATATATTGAATCGCGTGTTGTTCCTGCAACCGGGGTGACAATATTTCTTTCCTCGCCCAGAAGGGAATTTACAAGAGAAGATTTTCCTACGTTAGGTCGACCAACAATAGCAATCCTTGGAAGATCAGGAGTAAGCGGCGGTTCTTCTGCAGGCAGGCTTTTTACAACCTCATCAAGAAGTTCTCCCGTACCGCTTCCATTCATGGAACTCAACGGGAAATAGTCTCCAAGTCCGAGATTGTAAAACTCGGCAGCATCTAAAAGTCTTTCCCCGTTGTCAACCTTATTTACCACAAGCAAAACCTTCTTATTTACCCGCCTGAGGAGCGAAGCTACAGATGTATCCAGATCATGAATGCCGATTGTGACATCGACCATAAACAAAATGATGTCGGCTTCTTCAATAGCCAGTAGAACCTGCTTATTAATCTCTTCTTCAAAAATATCATCAGAGTTTCTTACATATCCTCCGGTATCGATAACTGAGAAGTCAATACCATTCCAGTTCGACACTCCATAGTTGCGATCACGGGTAACCCCGCTTACCTCGTCCACAATGGCCTCCCTTGATTCGGTTAGCCTGTTGAAGAGTGTCGATTTGCCAACATTGGGTCTGCCAACTATAGCAACTATTCTACTCATAACAGTTATTAATATTTGTTTTTATCTGTAACCAAATCTTTTCAGCACCAATGGTTTATCTCTCCAGTCCTTAGTTACTTTAACATATAATTCAAGAAACACTTTCTTCTGGAAGAAATCTTCCATATCGTGTCTGGCCTCTGTCCCCACCCTTTTTAACATCGATCCCTTATGGCCTATTATTATTCCTTTCTGACTATCGCGGGTAACATGAATGAGGGCTCTTATTTTTATAATGTCTTTCTCTTCTTTAAAGCTTTCAATTTCTATTTCAACAGAATAAGGAATCTCTTTTTTATAGTTAACCAGTATTTTTTCACGTATTATCTCTGAGGCGAAGAACCGTTCATATTTATCGGTTAGCTGGTCTTTCGGGAAAAAAGGAGGATTTTCAGGAAGCTTGTCCAGTATCGAATTCAGCAGAGAATCGAGGTTGAAGTTTTTAAGGGCTGAAAGCGGCACTATTGGAGAATCAGGGAAAGCTGTATGCCACGATTCAACAATTTTTTCAAGCTCATCCTGGTTTGTAAGGTCGATCTTGTTTACAGCTACGATTACATGGATTCCTGACTTTTTTATTTTATCGATATACTCCCCTTCGTTGGCTGAACGTTCAGTAACATCTGTTATATAAAGGATCATGTCAGCGTCGGACAAAGCTGTGTTTACAAAGTTCATCATTGTCTCCTGAAGCTTATACATGGGTCTAAGTATACCGGGGGTGTCGGAATAGACTATCTGAAAATCCTCTCCGTTAACTATCCCCATTATCCTGTGCCGGGTAGTCTGAGCCTTGGATGTAATTATTGAAAGCTTTTCGCCCACAAGGGCATTCATTATAGTCGATTTACCGACATTGGGGTTGCCCAGTATATTTACAAAACCTGATCTGTGACCCATAGCTCTTTTCTAAAATATACCACGTTTAAGCATACTCACCTCTTTATCGGCAAGAAATCTCCATTTCCCCCGCTGTACATTCTTTTTGGTCAGTCCTGCAAAATATACCCTGTCGAGTTTTTTAACCTTATAACCGAGTGTTTCAAACATCCTGCGGATTACCCTGTTCTGTCCTGAATGAAGTTCAATGCCTATCTGGCTTTTGTCCTCGGCATCAGCATATGATACAGCATCGGCAATAACTGTAATGCCATCAAGTTCAATGCCTTCTGTAAACCTGAACAGATCGTTCTTTGTTACTGCTTTATCGAGAAAGACATGATAAATCTTTTTCCGTTTATATTTTGGATGGGTGAGTTTTCCGGCAAGGTCGCCATCGTTGGTTAGCAGAAGAACGCCTGTTGTTGCTTTGTCCAGCCGTCCAACCGGGTAAACCCTTTCAGGGCATCTGTCACCAATCAGTTCAAGTACTGTATGCTCGGCATGTGGATCCTCTACGGTTGTTACATAGTCTTTAGGCTTATTCATTAGTATATAAACCTTTTTCTCGGGAGAGAGCTTTTTATTTTTAAATCGTACAACATCGTCATAAGTGACCTTTGTTCCCATATCTGTTATAAGATGACCGTTGACGGTTATCAATCCGTTTTTAATATGCTCATCAGCATCCCTCCTCGAA